>Ga0209811_10000046_pt1 | contig 54923 bp, 43 predicted proteins | sample Coa_R1_6_FD_187161 | JGI IMG/M metagenome (GOLD analysis project Ga0209811, IMG submission 187161) | Surface soil microbial communities from Centralia Pennsylvania, which are recovering from an underground coalmine fire. - Coalmine... | ecosystem: Environmental > Terrestrial > Soil >... | reverse complement strand
TTTCGGCAGGGCTCGACTATCCATCGATTGGCCCGGAGCACGCGTGGCTGAAGGACATGGGACGCGCCGAGTACGTGCCGGCTTCGGACAAGGAAGCGCTCGAGGCGACCACGGTGCTGGCACGCACGGAAGGAATCATTCCGGCACTGGAGTCGGCCCACGCGGTAGCCGAGGCGATCAAGCGCGCCCCCAAGATGAAGAAGTCGGAGATCCTGCTCGTGAATATTTCGGGCCGCGGTGACAAAGATATTGGCATCATGCGAGAGAATTTGAAGCTGGACTCGTAACGAAGAGCTGGAACCCTTTTCAATTACAAATTACGCAATTACAAATTCCCTCGATGCCCTTTCACTTCGTCAACAAACCAGCGCTTGTCGCCTATGTAACCTCCGGCGATCCAGATCTGGCAACCACGCGCGAAATCGTGCTCGAGGCGATTCGGGCCGGGGCCGCGATCATTGAATTGGGCGTGCCGTTCAGCGATCCGGTTGCCGACGGCCCGGTCATTCAACGAGCAAGCGAACGCGCGCTCAAGCACGGTACCTCACTCGACCAGGTGCTAAAACTTGCGGCCGAGATTCGCGAGCAGTCACAATCGGTGGGCTTGGTCATCTTTACCTACCTGAACCCCATCTTGCGCATGGGACTGGAGAAATTCTGCAAAATTGCTCGCCTGGCAGGCGTGGATGGCGTGCTGGTAACTGACCTGCCTGTGGAGGAAGCGGGGCCTTACCTGACCGAGGTGCGGAAGAATGATCTTGCGCCCATATTTCTGGCTGCGCCGACTTCGACCGACGAGCGCTTGAAACGTATCGCGCAGGCGTCGAGCGGATTCGTATATGCGGTATCGCGCACGGGAGTAACCGGTGCACGAAAGCAGATGTCGGAGGACGCGCAGTCGCTGGTTCGGCGCTTGCGGAAACACACGAAGCTGCCGATTGCGGTCGGCTTCGGAATCTCGACATCTGAACAGTTTGCAGCTGTGGGAAAGTATGCGGACGCGGCCGTGGTCGGCAGCGCGATTGTAGAGGTAATTGAACGCAATCGCGGGAAAGAGGCGTCGAGTGTGGCAGAATTTGTGAAGGGGCTGGTCACTAGTAGCTGCTAGAACCTGGCGTCATCTCTGCAAATGTGTGGTGGGGTGGTCGGCAGCGTGTGCACACTTGCTGGCGACTGGTGACTGACGACCAAATGGATATCGCGGACTGGCGTAAGAAAATCGACGAGATCGATCAGCAACTGGTGGAGATTCTGAACCGGCGCGCGCAGGCTGCCCAGGAGATTGGGCGCCTCAAGCGGCAAGCGGAGATGCCGATTTACGAGCCGGACCGCGAGCGCGTCGTACTGGCACAGGTGCAGGAAGCAAATCGCGGACCGTTGCACCATCGTCATCTGATCCAGATTTATGAGCGCATCATGGATGTAATGCGCAATGTTCAGAAAGATGAGATCGTGGAGCACGAGAACGAAGGGAAGAAGTAGTGTTTGGGCCAAGGACGGACGGTCGAACGATAGAAGCCAGGAGTTAACAGCCAAGAGCTGCTTTCTATGATTGTTGCGATGCAGGACTTAGCGACGGAAGACCAGATCCAGGCGGTGATTGATCACCTGGTGACGCTGGGCTTTGAGGTTCACCGGTCCACTGGTGCTCGCCAGACTGTGCTCGGCGCGGTCGGCGCGCGACCGGAAGTGGATATCGCCATCTTTGAAGTGCTCCCCGGTGTGCAGGAGGTACACCGGATTTCCTCGCCCTACAAGTTAGCGGGACGTTCGTTCCGGCCGGAAGGCACGATCGTGAAACTCCCGAACGGGGTGGAAATCGGCGGCAAGGAAGTGATCGTGATGGCGGGACCATGCTCGGTGGAGTCACGCGAGCAGATTTTTCTGGTTGCTCAGCAAGTCACCGATGCGGGTGCCCGCGTTCTGCGCGGCGGCGCATTCAAGCCGCGATCATCGCCCTATTCGTTTCAGGGGATGGGAGAAGATGGCCTGAAAATTCTGCGCGAGGCCGGCGACAAGTATGGGTTGCTGGTAATCAGCGAAGTCATGGAAATCTCGCAGATTCCGCTGATGCTGCCTTACGTCGATATTTTTCAGGTCGGCGCGCGCAACATGCAGAATTTCAATCTGCTGCGCGAACTGGGTAAGGTCCGGAAGCCAGTGCTTTTGAAGCGCGGAATCGCGGCGACTATAGAGGAATTGCTGCTCTCGGCGGAATACATCATGTCGGGCGGCAATTACGAAGTTATCCTGTGCGAACGTGGAATTCGCACATTCGAGACTTATACGCGTAATACGATGGACATCTCGGCGATTCCAATCGTGCACAAGTTGTCACATCTGCCGATGACAGCTGATCCTTCGCACGGAACAGGACGGCGCGACAAAGTCCCGCCGATGGCGCGAGCTTCGGTTGCGGCCGGAGCCGACGCGCTGCTGATTGAAGTCCACAGCAATCCGGACAAGGCTCTTTCAGATGGAGCGCAGTCGTTGTTCCCGGCACAGTTCATTACTTTGATGCGGGAGCTGCGATTGATTGCGCCGGCGGTCGGGAGGAGCGTGAGGTAGTCAGGTCACAGGTAGTGATCGCTTCTGCAGGCGGATGGTTGCAATTGCTCAATTTCTAAATTTCACAATTACCAATCACTCGATTCTCTTGTCCATTCGGCAGATCACCATCATCGGAACGGGATTGATCGGCGGGTCACTGGCCCTGGCGCTGAAGAAGCGGAAGTATGCCGGACGCATAGTTGGATGCGATCGTGCACCGGTGCTGGAGCGAGCGCAGGAAGTGGGAGCCATCGATACGGGTGCGACCAATCCAGCCGACGCGATTCGGGGTAGCGGGATCGTGGTGCTGGCCACGCCCGTTGTGACCATCATTGATCTCATCGAACGACTCGGGCCCGCTCTCCCCTCGAAAACCTTGCTGACCGACGTCGGCAGCACGAAGGGGGAAGTCGCGAATCGGGCGCAGAAGGTTTTCGGGAAGGCTGTTGCACAGCGATTTCTTGCGGGCCATCCGATGGCTGGAAAAGAGCAGTCGGGCGTGGAGTTCGCCGACGCCGACCTGTTTCAGGGAGCAGCATGGTTCGTCGCGCCGTTCTCGGGGCAGGATGTTTACAGCGGACTGAGCGGCGAGTTTCTCGAGTGGGTGGAAAAAATCGGCGCGCGCATTGCACACTTACCGGCACAGGAGCACGATCAGCTTTGTGCGTGGATCAGTCATCTCCCGCAGATGATTGCGACGGCGCTCGCGGCCTCGCTGGTGGATGAATTCGGGCCCGCGCCGCTGCTGGAGGCGGGCGGCCGAGCCTTGCGGGAGATGACGCGCATTTCGTCGAGTCCCTATTCCATGTGGCGCGACATCGCAATCACCAACAAGAAAAATATTGGTGACGCCCTGCACAAGTTGGAACAACGGCTGGCACACATTCGCGAAAACCTCGACTCGCGCGAGCTCGCGGCCGAATTCGAGCGGGCCCATCAGTTGCGGAAGGAGAAAACGCCGAAACCGATTGCACCGCGGCGAATCGAAAAGGGCCGAACGTAGGGCCACACGGAAACTTTTGTGCTCGTCGTGATCTACAATCGTTTTATCTATGAACAAAGTTGTAGCCAGCGCCGAGGACGCGATTCAGGACGTCTTTGATGGCGCCACCATCATGGTGGGCGGATTTGGTTTGTGTGGAATGCCCGAGAACCTGATCCGCGTCCTCGCGCACAAGGGCGTGAAGAATCTGACGACCATCAGCAACAACGCAGGCGTCGACGGATTCGGTGTTGGCTTGCTGCTATCTAATGGACAGATCCGGCGGCACATCGGAACCTACGTCGGCGAGAACAAACTCCTGGAAGAGATGGTGTTGAAGGGGACTGTTCAGCTTGACCTGGTGCCGCAGGGAACATTTTCAGAGCGAATTCGCGCGGCCGGCGCCGGCATCCCGGCATTCTTCACGCCAACCGGCGTGGGTACCATCGTCGCTGAGGGCAAAGAAACACGCGAGTTCGACGGTCGAACATACGTGATGGAGCGCGCCCTGAGAGCAGATTTCGCTTTCGTCAAAGCCTGGAAAGGCGATCGCTGGGGGAATCTTGTTTATCGGAAGACCGCGAGGAATTTCAATCCGATGATGGCGACAGCGGCCGAGGTGACCATCGCGGAAGTCGAACATCTGGTGGAGGTCGGGGAACTCGACCCGGACACAGTGCACACACCCAGCGTATTTGTGAATCGCATTTTCCAGGGCGCATCGTTTGAGAAGAGGATCGAGCGGAGGACGGTACGGAAGGCGGGGTAGTCGCCAGTCTTCAGCACCCGCACCCACGCGGATCAATCTAGAACGAGCAAACTTCGAGAGATACATGCCAACGACTAACGACCAAGGACCTACGACTGCTGCTCCCAAAGCGCCAAAGGATACCGAGAAGCGCGATCGCATTGTGAAGCGCATCGCGCGCGAACTCCGTGATGGTTTCTATGTGAATCTTGGGATCGGCCTTCCCACGCTGGTTGCGAATTGCGTTCCGCCTGGGATGCACGTCGTATTGCAGAGCGAGAACGGCATGCTCGGCATCGGGCCCTTTCCTATCGAAGGGCAGGAAGATGCCGACCTCATCAATGCAGGCAAGGAGACGGTTAGCGAACTGCCAGGAACGGCCTACTTCTCCAGCGCCGATTCGTTCGGGATGATCCGCGGCGGGCACATCGACCTGAGCGTGCTGGGCGCGATGGAAGTGGACGAACGCGGCAATCTCGCAAATTGGATGATCCCTGGAAAGATGGTGAAGGGCATGGGCGGCGCGATGGACCTGGTGGCGGGAGCGAAGCGTGTGGTGGTCGCGATGGAGCATACCACTCGCGATGGCCAGCCGAAGATACTGAAGAAATGCACACTGCCTCTGACGGGGGTCGGTGTGGTGAATACGATCGTGACCGAGATGGCTTGCATCGAGGTCACGCCTGCGGGTTTGGTTCTTGCGGAAGTGGCCCCAGGTCTGACGGCCGAGGATGTGCAGAAGGCGACCGAAGCTAAATTGAACGTCAGCCCCGAGTTGAAGGTGATGGGCTCGTAAAACGATCGGGTTTTCGGCGATGGTTCTTGTTCGACGTAGTGTCGCGTATCCCCAGTATTGTGATTGGCCGCCTCGTTCCTACGGTGTTCGCCCGATGTTGTGATCGGGAATGCTTCCCTACACTCACCCTCGTCCATCCCAGTTCAAATCTCAGGAGATCAAAGTGAAACGTTTTGTCGCATGGATCGGGCTGTCGCTTGTGCTGCTGTTTGGAGTTTCATTCGCACAGAACAGCGCAAAGCAGGATATGAAGGACGCGGGACACGAAACCAAGCAAGCTGCGAAAGATACGGGCCACGCCACCAAGAAGACTGCCAAGAAGGCGGGGCATACGGTAAAGAAGGGCACACACAAGGCTGCGCAGAAGACGGATGAGGGCGCGAAGAAGGTCGAAGATAAAACCAGCCCACAGTAGAGTTCTGTTTAGGAGCAGTAAGTGGGGGCGCCGCAAGGCGCCCCTTATTTTTCAGGCCGGTCTAGACGACGCACCGCGAGTTCAGCCAAGGTACGGACGACTAGTAATTGGTGACCGACGTCTGCCTCACTTCAGGACAATCTCCTGCAGCAACTCCGAGCTGATGATTTCGCGAATTTCTGCCCGCTTGTCGCCGAGGTCTTGGGCTTGCGCCTTGCCACCCAGGATCTTGTCGCGCACGGCTTCGCCCTTGGCGGCCGCGCCGTCGAGAGCAGCCCAGTTTTTGTACTGGATCGCGATGCAGAGATCCCAGTCTTCAGGGCCGTTCTTGGTCTGCTTCAGGAACACCTTATAGTCGGTGATCATGCCCTGCTTCTTCTGTTCCTCGATGAAAGGCTTGGTCGACTGGCGAAGGCTGGTGAGGTAGGCGTCCATTTTCGTGGGCTTTACGCGAATCAACTGGATCCGCCATACGGGGCCTTCGGTGTAGTGCTCCTGCGCAAACAAAGCAGGAGCTAGCACAACTAACAGCATCAAAAATCCGCACACTCTCTTCATATTTCGATTTTCTCCCCAAGCAAAGTTGACCGGCGGGAGGATCATACGCTTTTTGTTCTGGGTGTGAGGGAAAACCACCGCGCTTTGCGCATTAGTAGATAAGCGGACCTGAAAGACTTCCCCTCTGAAAGACGATGTCGGTCATGCGCTTTGCGGAAAACGCGAGGCGAACACCGCTGAAGTGTCCGCGGAGAGTTCGATGGGTGCTCGCCATCGCGCAGCTAGTTCAGTCGTCACAAAACTTGACGGAGGAAAATCTATGTATCCGCTGAAGAAGAGTATTTCGATCGCTCTCGGCCTGCTCGTACTGGCCGCAGTTGCCGTAGTCATCACGACGGGCACGGTTGGTGCCAGTCCAAGCCTGGTTCCGCTAGCTGCCGCACCACCCACGCCCTCCATCCCGGTGAGCGTGACGAACACGCCGCTGCCGGTGACGGGGACGGTGAACGCCAACATCGGCACTCCGACCGTCAACATCAACGGCACTCCCACGGTAAACGTGAACAGCTCGGCGACTGCGCCGGTGTACGTCGATACAGAAGGAGCCCGCAAAGGATTCAATGCGTCGTGTTTTACCGGGAATGTCGACTCTGTGTATGGACAAGCATCATGTTCCCTGCTGACCATTCCGGCGGGTCGACAGATCGTCATCGAGACGATCTCGTGCCAAGCTGAACTCTACGCCGACAATGGACCGGGCGATGTTCAACTGATCGTACCGAACACACCCTTCGCGCCGGGCATGTCTGACCACGAGTCGCATATGCTGACGCTAACCAAACAGGCTGGAGACGCAACGCTGGGCATCTGGCGGATGACAAGCCCTCTTCGTGCATACGGAAGTGCACCCTCACAAGGCTCGGTAGATGTCGGATTGTTCTTCCGGGCAGATCCCTCAAAACCGAATCCACAGGGAATTGTTTGCACGATTTCCGGGTACCAGGTGGGACAATAGATAGGGCCGAGAGAGATGGATCAGCATGCTCACCAGTGAAAAAGGCCTCCCCATGTTTAGGAGGCCTTTTCGTTGTTCTTTCTTCCTTCCTTTGTAGACGCGGACAGCAAAGACTAGCTGCAGCCGCTGGTACTCCCGCAACTCATGCAGCGGTAGCACGACCCATTGCGTGTCATGATGGCGCCGCAGTAGTGGCAGCTGGGGGCATCTCCCAAGTCGACGATGGCCGAGAGTGCGTCTGCGGCGTGCACGGAGCCTGGGCGCGGCTCGGGATTTCGGCCGCCTGTTTCTGCCGACCCGTGCAGATCTCCTACGCTGTCAGCTGAGGGCGCCGGGTGCGGTGCACCTCCCGCCTTCAGCCGCAAGTTCTCGAACAGCATCTGCTGCTGACCGGTTAAGAAGCGCAGCTGCAGCCAGCGGAAGATGTAATCCATGATCGACTTGGCGAAGCCGATTTCCGGATTGTTCGTCCAGCCACTGGGTTCGAAGCGCGTGTGCGCGAACTTCTCGCAGAACAGTTTCAGCGGGACGCCATGCTGCAATGCGATCGATACCGCGAGAGCGAAGCTATCCATCAAGCCACTGACCGTCGAGCCTTCCTTCGCCATAGTGATGAAGAGTTCGCCGGGCTCGCCGTCGGGATAGAGGCCGACGGTGATGTAGCCTTCGTGGCCACCCACGTTGAATTTGTGGGTGATCGAAGCGCGCTCTTCCTGGAGCTTGTGACGGACGGCTCGCGGGGGCGCGTTCAGATTCTCTTCTTCCTGCGAAGCAACCGCTCGCCCGGCGTCTTCCTTCTTCGAAAGCGCGGTCGCCGATCCTGCAGCCGATAGTGGCTGCGATTGTTTGCAGCCATCGCGATAGACAGCCACGGCTTTCAGGCCGAGCTTCCAGGCTTGGAGGTAGGCCTCCATGATGTCCTCCACGGAAGCGTTGTTCGGGAGATTGACGGTCTTTGAAATCGCACCCGAAATGAATGGCTGGGTCGCTGCCATCATGCGCAGGTGGCCCATGTATGCGATGGACCGGGTGCCCTTGGAAGGCTTGAAGGAGCAATCGAAGACGGCCAGGTGATCGTCTTTCACATGGGGCGCGCCTTCGATGGTGCCGGTAGCATCGATGTAGCTGACGATGGCGTCGGCCTGCTCATGGGTGTAGCCAAGTTTGAAGAGCGCGGTGGGCACCGTGTTGTTGACGATCTTGATCATGCCGCCGCCGACGAGCTTCTTGTACTTCACCAAAGCAAGGTCAGGCTCGATACCGGTGGTGTCGCAGTCCATCATGAAGCCGATGGTGCCGGTTGGCGCGAGAACCGTGACCTGGCTATTGCGGTAGCCGTGTTTTTCGCCGTGGGCGAGCGCTTCATCCCAGCACTGCTTGCTGGCCTCGTAGACTGAACTCGGAACATTCGCCTTGTTAATGTTGTTGACGGATGCGCGGTGCATGCGGATCACGTCGAGGAACGGTTCGCGATTGATATACCAGCCGGGGCAAGCAGCACCGGGCATGACGTTCGAACCAAGATTCGTTTCCGAGAGATTCTTCTTCGTTGGCTCGGTGGCCGGAGCCAGCGGCTCACAGAGTTCCGCGATGCGCGACGATTGCAGATACGCTTCACCGCACATAATCGCTGTGACGCAGGCAGCGTAGTCGCGGCCACCGTCAGAGTCATAAGGTAGGCCAGCAGCCATCAGCAGTGCGCCGAGGTTCGCATAGCCCAATCCTAGCGGGCGATAATCGTGCGAGTTCTTACCGATCATCTCGGTTGGATAGCCAGCGTTGTCGACCAAAATTTCCTGAGCGGTAATTAGCACATCGACCGCGTGGCGATAGGCTTCCACATCGAACGTGCCGTTGGGCGCGAACTTCAGCAGGTTCAGACTGGCGAGGTTGCAGGCTGAGTCATCGAGGAACATGTACTCACTGCAGGGATTGCTGGCATTGATGCGGGCTGTGTTCTTCGAAGTGTGCCACCGGTTGATGGTGGTATCGAACTGCATGCCGGGATCGCCGCATTGCCAGGTCGCTTCGCTGACCTTGTGAAGCAGATCTTTGGCTTTGAAGGTGTTGACGACGGAGCCGTCGCGGATCGACTTGGTGGAGAAGTCCGTGTCGCGAATCACGGCGTACATGAAGTCGTCCGTCACGCGCACGCTGTTATTCGCATTCTGGAAGAAGATGGAGCTGTAGGCTTCGGAGTCCGGAGACGAACCATCGTATCCGGCCTGCACCAACGACCACGCCTTGGCTTCTTCTTTCGCTTTGCATTCAATGAAGTCGACGATATCAGGATGATCGATGTTCAGAATGACCATCTTGGCAGCGCGCCGGGTTTTGCCGCCGGACTTGATCACGCCGGCGAATGCGTCGAATCCTTTCATGAAGCTCAACGGACCGCTTGCGGTGCCGCCGCCGCTCAGGCCTTCGGTGGAGGACCGCAGCGGAGACAGATTGGTGCCCGTGCCGCTTCCCCACTTGAAGAGCATACCTTCGGTCTTGGCGAGAGTGAGAATCGAGTCAAGCGAGTCTTTGACCGAGTTGATGAAGCACGCCGAGCACTGCGGCGTTTTGTATCCTGTGACCGAGAATTCAACGCGGCCCAGTTCGTGATTCCAATGCCAGTTCTGCGCGTCGGACTTGGGCTCGATGCGGTCGCACCCCACGTTGAACCATACCGGAGAATTGAAGGCCGCGTACTGGCGCAGAAGAATGTGCGCGAGTTCATCGTGGAAAACAGCGGCATTCTCGTCGCTGTGGAAGTAGCCGTCAGCCTTGCCCCAGTCGCGGATCGTCTCCGCAACGCGGCGTACAAGCTGGCGCACGCCGGTCTCGCGCTCTGCGGTACCGATCGTGCCATGTAGATATTTCGACGCCACGATGTTGGTGGCGGTCATCGACCAGTCCTTCGGGACCTCGACGTCTTTCTGCTCGAAAATCACGTTGCCTTGCGCGTCAGTAATCTGGGCAAGACGGAGTTCCCATTCAATCTCGTCATACGGGGAGACGCCGGGCTTCGTGAACAGGCGTCGGAACTGCAGGCCAGCGGCCTTCTTCTTGCTGGGGACGGCTGGGGCCGCAACGGCGGCGGGGCTCTTCGTTTTCTCTGTCACTTCAGGCATTTCTCTCTCCTGCTATTAGATTCTTTTTACAAATGATCGATCCTGGGGGCTTCTGGGCAAAGGCCGCTCCCGAGCGGCCGAAACTGCTGGATGGAAGCCGTATTTCCAGTTCTCCGAAGACTAGAAACCGGCAGGCAACGCGGGGGGGCCGCTATCGGTCGCGGACATGCTTGGACTGGCCGGCTCCTGAACCACACAGGTCGGGACCCCACCAGGGTCCTGCACGATACCAGTGGCGGTTTCGGCCGAATTGGCGATCCACTGGTTCAGGGCCGCACATGCCGCCTTACGGTGAACTGGGTCGGTGACGGTCACGAACCGCACAAAGCAGCTGCCTGCAGAAAGCCGGGCCCGCAACGGGTGGGCCGGCGCGAAGTCACGACTTAGCGCTACGCACAGATCCTCAGCCTCGCTGATTTGGAAAACCGCCAGTATGCGCTTTCCCCCGGTTGCCGCCGTCTCGCCCGGGGCGACCATCTCTTCGGCTAAGGTGTAGATGCCCGCGGCGCTGGGCACCAGCAGCAGACTGAAACTGGATTCGCAGCGGAACCAGCGCGACCAGACCAGGCGGCGGTGATCCAGGGAAACGTCAAAGCCGTAACGAGCCATCGAGTCGTCGACCAGACGCGTGATCTCTTCCATTTTCGGGCTCCACAAAACCGGGAATTGGGTCTAAGGTCTCGAACCTGCCGATGCGAGAGCTTGGAGGGTCGCTTGGCGGCAACGCAGCGCGGGCAGAGACACCAATGCTGTACCCCCTCTATCGAAAGCAATGGCCGGCAATCCGTCTGTGACAGATGAACAGCTCCGACCGAAGTCCATGTTTCGGAAAACTAAACCGGAACAACGAACGACTAAATTTTCAAGCTGTGCGTTCCCCCAGGGGATGTCCGGTACGGACCGAACGAGGGAACGGCCACCGCACAAGCTCATCCGCCACCAAGCGGATACCCGATCGTGAGACTCCTGCCATTCCAGCCAGAACGAATGCAGAGCCTCTGTTAGGAGGGGCGCCTCCGGTCACCTCGGCCATGAGACCACCCCTGTTTTCGCTGACTTGCCGCCTTTTTCCGGGAGCAAGTTTTCATGGCTTATGGGAGTGCAACAGTACGCCCGTATGTTGGGGCTGTCAAGAGGGTAGCACTACCTATTGTATCCCAAGGGATTAACCGTATCGATGCACCTCATTTCCACAGGTCTTGCCTGCGCTGCGGACGAATGTCCTTTAAGTAGAACGCCTTAGAGGTCCTTTACTGCTACGACGCCGCCGATCTATCGGCACTTGTTTGTCGTGCTGCCTTGTGGCCTTGCATTGACGGCGCCGGCAGGCATTGTGGCGCTGTTGGTTTCAGTCCTCTGCACTGCGACTGATCCTTCTCTCCGAAGGTGGCCACCAAATCAGCCGGAAGCAAACTAGCGAGTTCCACCGCGAGTGGCCAAGGATCTTCGGGGCGATCAAGAGGCACGTAGATGTCCTCGAAGATCTCTCGCGGGGCAATGCGACGGGAGCCATCAGAAGAGAGCACCAGGTAGTCCCCTGGGCCGCCGGAGTGCTCTCGACCGAGACAGTCGACGAAGGTGAGCGGATGGTCGAGTTGCTTGGCGCGAATCAGAAAGCGAGTGCGATACGTCGTCCAATCGTTCAGCATAGCCTTCGTTGTCATCCTTCGGGGGAGGAGGATGGTGGGAATCTCCGATTTTCGAATGGCAGAAATTTACCGGGACAAATGGTTTGCGATTGCTCGAACCGTCGAACCACGAGATCCGTCACCGGCTGGGTGTGAGATCACTCGCGTGGGCTTGCTGGTTCGTACAAGGTGTGGCGAATCTACTCGCGTGTCGCAGGGGGGTCAATTCCATATGTTTGGTGCAGTGGGCAAAAACACGACCGAGGATTTTGTGCAATCTCGGACATCAAGCAACACATTCAGTAACCACAGCGAAGGCGCATGACTGTGCAGGATTGGAAGGGTCGAGTATGTGCAGAAAAAATCTGATACACTCGCGCGCCGGATTTCCACAGCAGGAGCACAGGAAATGCAGAAAGACAGTCGCTGGACGTTCATCATTGCTGGTCGATCTACATCACGCAAAAGAGAAATGTACGTTCCCGGCGCGGGAATGTCTGTAGTCGTTTGGACCCTCGCGCTCGTCTTCGGAATTACTGGCGCCGCTTCAGGTCAAACGAAGAGTTCCTCCGATCAGACTGTCTACATTCGCTGTGGCAGCTTGATTGACGGAAAGACCGGAGAGTCCCGATCGAACGTCACAGTCGTTGTGAAGAATGACCGCATTGCAGAAGTGAAGGGCGGCGATGTATCTGCGAATCCTGCGAGCGTGATCGACTTGTCCCGCGAGACTTGTCTTCCTGGACTCATCGACACTCACACGCACGTGCTCTTGCAAGGCGATGTCACGGCTGCCGACTACGATGAGCAACTACTGAAACAGTCCACGGAGTACCGAGCGATCCTCGCGACCGTGAATGTGCGTCGCGCGCTCGAATATGGCTTCACTACGATTCGAGACGTTGAGACGGAAGGTGCTGGGTACGCCGACGTCGATGTGAAGGCCGCGATCAATAATGGCGTCATTCCCGGACCGCGCATGCAAGTGGCCACGCGCGCCATGGATGTGACGGGCGCGTATCCGTTGCTTGGCTACGCCCCGAATGTGCCTGTACCGCACGGCGTGCAGGTCGTGGATGGCGCGGATGAAGCTCGCAAAGCGGTTCGTGAACAGATCTCGCACGGTGCGGACTGGATCAAGGTGTATAGCGATCGGGGATACAAGGTTCGCGAAGATGGAGTGCTCGACGACATCCCAACATTCACTCCCGAAGAACTCAAGGCGATCGTGGAGGAAGCGCACCGGGAACGACGCAAGGTCGCGTCGCACGCGATCGGAGTGCACGGCGTGCACAATTCCGTCGAAGCGGGTGTCGACACGATCGAACATGGAGACTACATCGCGGATGAAGATCTAAAAACCATGGTGGCACATGGCACGTACTACGTGAACACGATTTATGTAGGGGCCTACGTTGCCGAAGGACGCGCCGCGGCAGGTGCGCCTGTCTGGGTAAAGATGCTCTCCATTCACGAGGACACCTTTCATCGGGCGATGAAGGCTGGAGTAAAGCTTGCATTCGGCACTGACGCCGGAGGATTCCCCTGGACAGACAATCCCGCAAAGGAATTCGCTTGGATGGTGAAGTGGGGGATGACTCCAGGGCAGGCGATCCGGTCGGCCACATCCACCGCTGCTGAGCTTCTCGGGTGGTCCGATCAGGTAGGAAATGTTGAACCCGGCAGGTTTGCCGATATCATTGCGGTCGTTGGCGATCCCCTTAAAGACATTTCGGTACTCGAGCATGTGGACTTCGTGATGAAAAACGGGGCGGTTATCAAAAAGCCGTAGTTTTTGCGGCCCTGATTAGATCTGGCCGGGCTCCTCGGGGTCGGGTTCCCGCACGGGAACATCCGGATTCTCAGGACCGTCCGGTGGTGGCTCCTTCACCGGAGGCGGCATCGGCTCCGCAGGTGTGCGTAAAGAGTAGTGATTATCCATCGCTAGGAAATCCTTGAACTCCATATTTATGCGCCAAAGTTCGACTGACTGGCTGCTTTTGGATGCGTACGAGGAATCGTGAGAGGAATTTCTTTTCCTGGTGTGCTCTAAGAAAGAGAAGGATGCCGGCGCGGCTTCGCGCCGGCTCTCCAAAACTACATGCGGGTCATCGTGAATTTCCCGCTTCCACTGCAGCCTGAACTCCCGGCGAGAATCCACGTGCCGGAGATGGTGCTATTGCTCACGGTACCTGTGAGCGTGAGCGTGTTGCCGCCCGGCGATCCCGAGAGAACGCTCATTCCGAGTTGACCCGAGACGTTTCCGCTGAAGTCTCCGCTCAGGGCAAACGTGCCACTCTCGGTTTCTCCCGAAACGAAGCATGGCGAGTTCGTCGAGAAGTGAAAACTGTTAACGGTCAAACTGCCGCTTGAACCAGTCGCGATTAACGCCGTGGTGAAAGCGAATTCCTGACCTCCGTTGCCGTCCGTTAACGTAGCTGTCCAGTTTCCGTTGATGTTGCCGGGTTTCTTGTCGGTTCCGCATCCCACGAGAACCAGGCCCAATCCGAGCAAAAGGGCCACGACGAGTTTTCTCATTGAGGAAAAGACTCCTTAGTTTGGTTGAGTTGTATGGGATGGGCATTAAGAGAGATGCGGATTTCGCGGCTCGGGCTGTAAGGGGAATCTCTTAGATTCGCCGAGGATGAGCCAAAGAAAAAGCCCCGGCTGCATCGCCGGGGCTTTTCACGGACAGGCGTGTACGCTACACGTTGGAGCTACCGACTTGCGAGTGCTGGTTCTTTGGCGTTCTTAAACGCCTGGTAGCGCTTGTTGATCTCGTCCCAGTTAACCACGCTCCACCACGCCTGCAGATACTCTGGCCGGCGGTTGTTGTACTTCAGGTAGTAAGCGTGCTCCCAAACATCGTTGCCGAAAATCGGGTGTAATCCCTGACTGATCGGATTGTCCTGATTCGGCGTGCTGAGGATCTGAACTTCGCCTTTCGCATTGCCGGCCAGCCATACCCAGCCACTGCCAAATTGCTTCACACCGGCTTCGTTGAACTTGGTCTGGAAATCCTTGAAGTGGCCAAAGGTTTTGGAGATCACTTCGGCGATAGGGCCGGTCGGTTCCCCGCCGCCTTTGGGCTTCATGATCTGCCAAAACATGGTGTGATTCACATGCCCACCGGCGTTGTTGCGAACCGCTCCACGGATGTCTTCGGGAATAGCATTCAGATCGCGAATCAGGTCTTCGGCGCTCTTGGATTGCAGGTTCGAATGCCTCTCAAGTGCAGCATTAAGGTTCTTCACGTAAGCCGCGTGATGCATGTCGTGATGCAGGTGCATCGTTTTCTCATCAATCGCAGGCTCCAGGGCCGTATAGTCATACGGCAAAGGGGGTAGTTCATGCGCCATGATTTTTTCCTCCACAGGTTCAAAGATGACGGGAAATAGAACGGGGATTCAGTCAGGACATTATATATGTCTGGACGACTCGCGAACGGCCTCAGCACTTTCTCTACCTTCCGGCCTCCACTTCTAACTTGTCGCCTGGCTTCAGGTGGACTTCGCCTCCCTTTATGATAGCCATGAATAAAATGCTGGCGCCGAGGGCGACAAAGCGCGCCTTGCCGCCTCCGATCGCGCCATCGACGCTGTCGTCGGCGATCTTGGCAATCAGCGGAGTGGTTCCGAGAAAGATCAGCTGCTTCTTGCGACCAGCACGAATCACACCTTCCGGATCGTTGTTTACCATGTGCACGGGGTCATAGAAACGCAATAGCACAGAACCACGACGGAGGAAGCGTCGAGCGGGTCGCGTGATGACAGTGCCCCCGTAAATCTTTCCGGCACTGTCGACCGCGCGAAACTCACTGCCACTCGGCATCTTGGAATTGATGGGAGTGAGAAGGGTCAATGGCTGGGCGAACGAGGCAATGCTGAGTGCTACTACGGACGTGAGTACTCGAATCTTCATCCACATGAGAGGGAGCAGAAGTTTACTCCCATGCGGGCGGAGTCGAAAAGATCGCCTTGCTACTTGGACGAAGTTTCCGCGAGCGGCGGCGTGACGTAGACGGGATTCGCAAAAATCCAGAGGGTCCACCGACGCCACCCAGTCAGACCGGGCTGTTGAAGATAAGCTTCCGTGCGATAGCGGCCCGGGCCCTCGATCGGCAAGTCGAGCGACTGTGTTTCCTGCTTCGCGATCTCATGACCGTCACGCATAACGCGAATCATTGCCGGACCACTCGTTTCAGGGACCCTGACGTGGAGCGCGGCACCCGTATTCCATGTGATCGTGTTGCCAGGTCCCGCAATGGCATTGGCTGAAGACACCGTCTGGATGAAACCGTCCGCCGGCGCGAGCGCGTCAATCGCACAGAAGGAATTGCCGGCCTGAATCGCAGAAAGGATCGCATCGGCTCCCGCATGATCGGGATCAAGTCCAGGCTGATCCGGCAAAAGCACGTGCTGGCGCGCCAGACTGAAAACCGAGAGGTAGCTGGGGAAGCGCGCGATGCTCCAGCGGTCGACCAGCACGTTGGCGTGAGCGTCGGATCCACAAATGCCAGCCACCGGGCGCTGCGCAGTCAGTTCGTCCCACTTCGCGAAGTTCTCTTCCGGCGTGCGCGCCAGGCGGAGTAGTGCCAGTCGCGAGTTCACGGGATAGAGCAACGCCGCCACGGCAATGCCGAACACCGTGTTCCTGCGCCACACCGCGTCATCGTTGAAGATCTCGATACCGTCGTAATCGGTTGCTCCCCAGTCCGACCAACGATCGCGTAGTCCGAAGGGATGAGCGATAAAATTCACGGCACCGCTGCGACGCGAGGAAGCCATGAGGCTGCGAGTGTTGAATCCTGTTCCGCGATGCCAGCGGCTATCCGAAGTCCCCAGCGCGAGGTAATGCCCGGCGGCGGTGCTGACTTCCTCGCCGTCGATCACCGCAAAATCAGGCGGATCGGCATCCGCCACTTCCGCATCCGAGAGCGTCAGATTGTGGTCGGTGATGGCGACGAACGACAGGTCCGCGTCCTTCGCGGCCGCGATCACTTGCGGCAGACTGCCGCTGCCGCACGAGGCGTTCGTATGGACATGAATGACACCAACCCGCTCACCGCGCACGGGATGTCCCGAAAGACTCGGCAGACGCGTGAAGAGTCCGTCCAACACAACAACCAGGAGGAACAAAGCAAATAGAATCGCAGCGCCGAGCAGAATGGGGCCCAACATCTTTCTTTTTGGGGCACGGTTGGGATAGGCTTCGGCGTCGCCTGGTGGGGAAGCCGAAGTCTTTTTGACGGGTGGCAACTGTTGGAGCGTAGAACTCAAATTGTGGCGAGTCTGACGTTGCACGCGAGCCCTGTCAAGGGAAAAGCAATTGTAACGAAGGGCAAACGGGGACATGGAATGAAAGCTTGCGTTCTTATACTTTGCTGCTTCGTGGTCGGTGGAGCGTATGCGCAGGTCGCGCCCGACCCTTCGTTGCTGGCCGAGATCGAGACCATCAAGGCGGTCGACAACCACACGCACATTGGCAAGGTGGTGGGCGAAGGCGAGTCCGACCGAGAGTTTGACGCGCTGCCCTGCGACATCATCGAAGGGGGCGCAGAGACACTCGCGGCACGGGCAGACTATCCGCAATTTATCGAGGCCTGGCAGGCTTTATACGGATACAGGTACGCCGACCGCACGCGGGAACATGTCAAAGAATTGATCGCCGCACGCGAGAAGGTCATGCGTGAGCAAGGCAACAACTTTCCAGCCTGGGTGCTGGACCGTTTGAACATCGAGTATCTCTTCGCGAATCGCGTCGCGATGGGCCGGGGTCTTCCGGCACCCCGTTTTCGCTGGGTGCCATTCGATGACGCATTGATGGTCCCACTCGCTCCTGATTCACTGGCCGACAATCCCGACAAGAAAGTTTTTTACGGCCAGGAGGCCAAGCTGCTGAAGACCTATTTGACCGAGGCACGTCTCAGCGCCCTTCCTGATTCGTTGGATGAATATGTCGCAAAGCTGATCATCCCAACGCTTGAAGCGCAGAAGAAAGCGGGGGCACCGGCTATTAAATTTGAAGCCGCATACCTGCGTCCGTTGAATTTTGGGCCACAGACTAATGCGGAAGGAGAGGCCGAAGTTCGAAAGATCTATTCGAAGTATGCACAGGGCGGCGCACCCTCGCGTGCTGAAGATCTTCGCGTGCAGAACTTCCTCTTCCGCACGATTGCCCGCGAAGCAGGAAGGATCGGGCTTGCGGTGCACATTCACACTGGGCAGGGCTGCGGAAACTATTTCGATCTCGCAGGAGCGCGTCCTGCCGAACTGGAATCAATCCTGGATGACCCTTCGCTGCGTGCAACGACCTTCGTTTTGCTGCACGGCGGCGCTGGGCCCTACACACATGAGGTCGCCGTCCTCATGTCGAAGCCGAATGTATACGCGGACTTCTCGGAACTGGACGCCCTGATTCCTGCACGAGCGTTGAGTACCGTTCTGCGTGAATGGCTGGAGTGGTATCCAGAGAAAGTCTTGTATGGAACGGATCTTGCGCCAGGCGCTCCGGAGCAGGACTGGGATGTGATCGGTTATTCCACGAACCTGACAGCGCGCCGAGCTCTTGCCATAGCTCTTACCGGCATGATCAATGACCAGGAAATCACCCACTCCCGCGCTTCCGAACTCGCCCGTATGGTGCTGCGCGAGAACGCGATGAAATTATATGGACTTAAGTAACGAAAACTGAAAGTGTTTTCTTCACCTCCACCAAGACGGACTGGGGGCATTCCCGGATCAGCTGCATGCGCATCGCCTGCCTGTTTTTTGCCCGTGCCGTTGAGCCGCACAAGCCAAAAAGCCACGATCACGATCGACGGTCACGGGGGTGACCGATCCTCGCAACCGAGCCCAGCCCTAGAGGTACATGACCTTTCTGTAATTGAGCGTGTTGGCAGTTTCGGGGAGAATCTGTGGAGATTTGGCGCAATTGCCGCCGGAGAATGCCGTGCTCGCTCGAACTGGACTCGTCATTGCCCTGCTCATGGCGGGCGGAGCTACGCTGGCGCAAGCGAAGGACGTCGCGCTGATTGCGAATAAGGGAAGCGCAGTGACATCGGTGACCATGCCCGACCTGGTCAAACTGTGCAAAGCGCAAACACCGCACTGGCCCGACGGCAAGGCCGTTACCTTAATTGTCCGCGATCCTTCCTCCGCTGAAATGCGGATGATTCTGGAAAAGGTTTATGGAATGTCGTCGCAGGCTGTGAACGATCTGATCACCTCCGCTAACCATGGGAAGGGCAGCCACCCGATGATTGTGGTGGTCACTTCTGACGACGATCTGGTACACAAAGTCGCCGCCACCCCGGGAGCGGTTGGCCTGGTCGATGTGTACGCCATCAACAGCTCTGTGGACGTCATGAAAATAAGCGGAAAATTGCCTTTTGAACCTGGTTATCCCTTGCACGGCAACTGATCCATCCCATGCCCAGCAGCGCGCCCAAGACGAAGAAAACGGCCCCATACACGCGCCGGTATCCTCGCCATCCGATGGACGTGCGGATGAATGTCCAGGTGTTCCGGCAAGGCGAAGTCAGCTATTTCTGGGGACGCTCCACTGAACTTGGCCTGGATGGCATTGGAGGAACGCTGACCGGGGAACTCAATCCCGGCGAAGTGGTCTCGATGGAGTTCCCGCTGCCCCTAAGTCCCTATCCAATCAAGTTGCGTGCTATCGTGCGCTACCGGATCGGGCTGCACTACGGATTCGAATTCCTGACTCCCAGTCCTCAGCAAAGGCAATCGCTCGATCGCGTCTGTCAGTTGCTGGCGGCCGAGTCTGGACAGTAGTGCCTATCACGCAATCGCTGCTATTTACGCAAATGGACCCCACCGTACTTCGCATTGAACGATTCGTTCAAAATTACCTCAGTAACTTTTGGGCGGTCTCGCCTACGCCTAACATTCATACGAGGTCGAGCAAGGGGGATCCTCTGTATGGGTGACGATCTCACCCAGACTACCCAACCCGCGGGATTCGTGCGCGCCAAGTATCTTAAAGAGGCGCTGCGGCGCGGAACTCCGCCTATCCTCAGCACGACGGAAGATTGCTTGATTCAGGAATGGGCGCCGTCCTGGGACGAAGGCGATCCGATTGTACAAAAGGCATACCTTGATCAATTGGTGGAGTGCGCTCCGGAAGCCATCACCATCCTCGATCCTTCGCATCGAGTGATGCGCATCAACTCCGAGTTCACACGCATGTTTGGGTTCACGACGGAAGAAGTCATAGGCAAGCCGCTGGCCGAACTCATTGTGCCCACCGAGCGGATCGCGGAGAGTGATTGGATCGAAGAGGCGGTCGAGAACGGCCAAAAGGTTGCACTCGAAACCAAGCGCCAACGGAAGGAAGGCACGCTTCTGGACGTTTCCGTTTCGTGCGCCCCCGTACTCGTCGGAACAAAGCAAGTTGGGATCTGCGTTTTATACCGCGACATCGAAGAACACAAGCGCGCGCAGGTTTTGAGTTCTGCACTCTATAGAATTGCCGAACGCACCAGATCTGCTTCTCATCTGCAGGGCTTCTATGCCTCCATTCATAACATCGTCGGCGAGTTGATGAACGCGCGGAACTTTTACGTTGCCCTGTACGACTCCGCCACCCAGATGCTGAGCTTTCCACATTTTGTGGATGAACTAGACTCCGCACCTGCTTCGCGGCGTCTCGGTCGTGGCCTCACCGAATACGTGCTTCGCACGGGAGAAGCTTTGCTGGCGACCCCCGAGGTCTTCGACGAATTGCAGTCCCGCGGTGAAGTGGAGTTGCTTGGGTCTCCTTCCGTCGACTGGATGGGTGTGCCGCTGCGCGCGGGCAACCAGACCTTCGGAGTTCTCGTTGTTCAGAGCTATCACGAGGATGTGCGTTTCGGCGAACGCGACAAGGAAATCCTGACATTCGTCTCTCAACAGTTGGCCAGCGCGATCGACCACAAGCGGCACGAAGAAGCGTTGCGGCATTCCGAAGCGCGGTATCGCTCTCTCGTACAAAGCGCGGTCTACGGCATTTATCGAGCAAGCATCGATGGCAGATTTCTGGATGTGAATCCCGCATTGATCCATATGCTGGGCTACGATTCCGCGGAAGACGTTGTGCGGCTTGATCCGCAGCAGGACGTTTTTCTGGAATCCTCGGCCCATTCCCACCTGATGCAGGAGTTCCAACGCACGGGCAACCTCGACAGCGCCGAAGTTCGCTGGAAGAAGAAAGACGGCACCGCAATTACGGTCCGGCTCAGCGGACGCTCCGCCGATGCCGGCGATGACCGCGACGCAACCCTCGAAATCATCGCGGAGGATGTCACCGAACGGAGGGCTCTCGAAGACCAATTCCGCCAGGCGCAAAAAATGGAAGCCGTCGGACGGTTGGCCGGCGGCGTGGCCCACGACTTCAATAATCTTCTGATGGTAGTAAGCGGCTACACCGAGGTGTTGCTCGAGGATCTCAAGGAGAGCGATCCACTCCTGCCGAAAGTTCAGGCCATCCAGCAAGCCGCCGATCGTGCGACCACCTTGACCCGGCAACTGCTCGCTTTCAGTCGCAAGCAACTCCTCGAACTCAAAGTGGTGGACGTCAACGCCATCGTTGCCGACATGGAACGCCTGCTCCGGCCGCTGATCGGAGAGAATATCGACCTCACCACCAAGCTAACGCCCAACCTTGGCCACACGCGTGCCGATGCTGGGCAACTCGAACAGGTGATCATGAACCTGGTCGTGAACGCGAAAGACGCCATGCCCACCGGAGGCAGAATTGTGATCCAGACTTCCGAGGAGGAACTGGACGCGGTGCGGCGCGAGCATTCTCTGATTCAACCCGGTTCTTACATCCTGCTCTCGGTCTCCGACACCGGCGCGGGCATGGACAAAGAAACCCAGTCGCGCATCTTCGAGCCGTTCTTTACGACCAAGGAAAAAGGAAAGGGCACTGGATTGGGATTGTCGACGGTCTATGGAATCGTGAAGCAAAGCGGCGGCTACATTTTCGCGCACAGCGAGTCCGGTGCCGGTACGACTTTCCGCATCTATCTTCCTAAAGTATTGGATCCGGCGGGCCAGCCCGGGGCGGTCAAGCAGCCGCAAGTCGCCACTGGCGGATCGGAAACTGTCTTACTGGTTGAGGATGAAGAATCAGTGCGAGAGTTGGTCCGCGAGACATTGAAGAGCAAAGGATACTCGGTGATGGAAGCGCCCGATGGCATCCAAGGGATGAAGGTTGCGGAATCCTTTGAGGGGAAGATCGACATTCTCATCACCGACGTGGCCATGCCCGGCATGAGCGGGCACGAACTGGCGAAACGAGTCGCGGCTTCGCGACCTGGTATCAAGATCCTTTTCCTCTCAGGGTATACCGAGGACGCAATCATCCACGAAGGAGTACTTGATCCCGGCACTGCATTCTTGCAGAAGCCTTTCACTCTGCAGGCGCTCGCGCGTAAAGTGCGGGAAGTGCTCCACGGCGAACAAGAATAGTCGGCCAGCTTTCTCCCCTACCCCGACTGGACATTCGAAAGCAAACGATATAAAAAGAAAGCCGCTCGCCCGAACGAAAGTTGCATAGCTTCGGATGCGCGGGAGAACGCTTGCTAAACGAAGAACGTCGCAGAGCCATTCTGGACATACTTAAGCGTGAAGGGCGAGTGCTAGTGCTCGACCTGGCACGGCGTTTCGAAACCTCGCAGGTTACGATTCGCAAAGATCTCGAAGGCCTGCACGCCCATGGGCTTATCCATCGCACGCACGGGGGTGCCCTTCCGGCGCGTGAGGGCGCGCTGGAAGATCCAACCCTGCGCGAGAAGGAGAAACTGCATCATCAGGAGAAGTTGCGTATCGCAGCCGCAGCTGCACGCATGGTCCAGGAAGGCCAGGTAGTGATTCTGGATTCAGGCACCACCACGACGGCCATCGCTCGCGCTCTCCGAAGTTTCCGCAATCTAACGATCGTGACCAACGCGGTCAACATTGCCGCGGAGCTCTCGGGCACCACGGTTGAAGTAATTCTTACCGGTGGAACGCTTCGCAAAAATTCATTTTCCCTGGTGGGACCGATCGCGGAAGAAACGCTTCACCGCTTGAATGCAGATCTATTGTTCTTGGGTGTCGACGGATTCGACGTGCACTATGGCTTGAGTACTCCCAACTTGCTGGAAGCCAAAGTCAACCGGGTCATGGTTGAAGTGGCGAAGCGGAAAGTGGCAGTGTGCGATTCGAGCAAATTTGGAAGAAGAAGTCTTTCGCTCATAGCCCCGACCTCGACACTCGATGAAGTCTTGACAGACCGCCGAGCGCCGAAAGCCGACACACGTGCTTTGAAGAAGGCGGGGATCGAGGTCACCCTGGTCTAGACACACCTCTTTTTCATCTCTCCAACAGAAAGATCCTCCATGCCACGTTTTGATGTCACGCTTGCGGGTGAACTAAATCTCGATCTCATCCTCTACGGTTTGCCTCTCGAACTTCCACCAGAGCGTGAGTTGCTCGCCGAAAACATGATGCTGACGCTCGGCAGCTCGACTGCGATCGTCGCGCACAATCTCGCTGCACTCGGATGCAAAGTCGGATTCATTTCGCGCATCGGGACCGACGCTCTCGGACCGATCGCTCTGGAGCGCTTGAGCCAGGGAGGCGTTGATGTCTCAAAAGTTCGAAAAGCAGAGGGAAACAAGCAAACCGGGCTGACGGTCATTTTGCAGCGGGAGAAGGAGCGCAACATCCTGACCTATCCGGGGACGATCTTCGATCTGACCATGGACGATTTGGACTTCGACTACCTGACCGACTCCGGCCATTTTCACCTGTCGTCTTATTATTTGCAGCGCGGACTTCGTCCACATGTCGGAGAGCTCTTCCGCAGGCTGAAGGCCGAAGGGCTCACCATTTCACTCGACACCAACGACGATCCCGACGATCAATGGGAAGGCGGACTCCAAGACGTGCTGCGCTATGTGGACGTGTTTCTACCGAATGCTCGCGAAGCACAACGAATCACCAAGACAGGCGACCTTGAAGCGGCTGTCTCGCAACTAGCAAAGCTCGTCCCCTTGGTCGTAATAAAGCAAGGGGAGCAGGGTGCCATGGCTCAACGGGGGCCCGAGCGTTTTCGAAGCTCTCCAGTCAAAGTCGATTTTGTGGATCCAGTGGGAGCGGGAGACAGCTTCGATGCGGGATTTTTGTCTCAGTACGTCCGCGGCGCCGATCTGCCCGCCTGCCTCGCGGCCGGCAATATGGCAGGTGCGTTCTCTACTACCAAGCCCGGAGGCACAGAGGCTTTTCGCGATCGCAAGAAACAAGACGCTTTTTGGAATAGAACATCTGTGAAGTAACGTAACCGCACGGTAACCATTACCCCACATGCTCATCCTGATCCCCCATCAGCGCAACCTTTCGACCTGACTTCCACTCTATATAAAATGAGTTGAGGGACAGCCAGGACGCCGGGGCGTGGCTGCATCGTCCCAACATTCCCTACGCGCAACTTTCACTCGATCGTCGGGTTACATTCGAATACTTCTATTTCATGAAGTGGAGGCGTCGTCGTGACCATCCCTAGTGGTGCGCCAGAGTCTTCTTCTGCAGTCTTGCCTTTTCGGTTTCCAACCAAATTCTTACTGCTGCCTGCGCTGGCTCTATTAGTGTTCGCCATCGGATGCGGCTCGAACGGCTCTTCGGTCACTGGCCCTTACAGCAAGTCGAGTCTGCAGGGGTCTTACGTCGTGCGTTTGTCTGGCAACGATTCGTTCATAGACGTCAACAATAATTTACAGACCGAACAATACACCGAGACGATGGTGATGACCGCCGATGGCTCCGGAAATCTCACCGGCGTGGAAGACTTCAACTCGAGTCTGCCGGCTTCCGGTTTTACTCCCGGCACCGCGTTCACCGGCAACTACCAGATCGGCAAAGACGGCAACGGATCGATACAGATCAACTTCTCTGCTCCCGCGACCGGGCAAATCAACCTCTCCATAACACTGGTGAGCACTTCGAAGTTCTACGTGGTAGAGGCTGATGCGTTCACAAACTTCAGCGCAAATGCTTCCGGAGTCGGTGTCAAACAAAGTAGTACGGCTGTCGGCACGGCCCCCACGGGAACATTTGTCACCCGGGTGCACCAGATCGTTCCGAACGCCGTTTCATCCGCGACCGTGGGCGCCCTCACTTCGACCAACGGTACCACCGTAACCGGCACGATCGACGTTCTGGACAACGACACCTTTTTCCCTCAATTGACCCTGACCTCAGGGACTTTTACGGCTCCCGATTCCAATGGCCGAGGGACGCTCGTCTACACCGACAGCACCGCATTCACGACCGCGTATCAGTACTACATCATTGACGCCAATACTTTCTGGCTCATGGAATCAGACTCGAGGCTGGGCACGGGTAACGCTGAGAAGCAGGCAGGCGGAAATCTGGCGCTGGCAGGAAACTACGCATTCGGCAGCAGCGGCGACACTGATACTACGCTCGGAGCGGTGCGCAGCGTTGGCGTGTTTACGGCCAGTGCGGGAGCGATTACCGGAGGTGCACTCGATTCTGTGCAGGACGGCTCATCCGTGTTGGATCAGCAATTTACTGGAACCTTCACCCAGAGCGGCGGTCGCGTGGACGCAACACTTACTCCGAGCGGTGGATCTCCAGTGCAGGAAATCTTCTGGATGGTGAGCCCATCGCGTGCGTTCTTCCTGGTCGCCGCCACTAACAAGGTCGAGGATGGCACCATCGACATGCAAACGCAGAACACGTTCTCGACCACCGACCTGAAGAGCCCCTTCGCATACGCGTTGGTGATGGACGGATTCAACACCAGCAACTTGCTCACTCGCATCGGAACTCTCTTCGCAGACGGCAGCGGCAATCTCGCTCTGAATGAAGAAGCGAACTCCTTCGTGCCGGGTAGTTTGCCTGGGCTGATCAACGATCCAGGCACGCTGCCGGGTAATTACCAGGTTCGGTCCGATGGACGCGTCACGGCCGCAATCAACACGGTTTCGAGCAACCTGATTCTTTACATGGTAGCGCCAGGTCAGGCATATATTCTGCAGAACGATCCGAACGTGGAGATTTCTGGGCAGATCAGCTTGCAAACGTCCCCATAAAGTAGGACAGAGGTGTTGGAATACTCAGGCCAGGCAGCAGTATGCCTGGCCTGTTTGTCTCGTGAAGGAGCTCCGGTCGATATGCTAAGGCTTCACTTCTAACAACAGGTGATCCTTGAAATTGGCCTCCAGCTTCGGCACAGCTCCGTTTGCGCTCTGCACCACGCCCAGATCCTTCCCGTCGACGTAATCGGTGACGTGGTAGTTCCCTGGTTTCAACCCTCGAAGTTCGACTTGCCCCTGCCAGCCGCCTTGCGGAGCAAAGAATGCGTAATACATCTTTCCATCTTTCTCGATGGCATACGCCTCGGGCGAATCGTAGCCATATGTGTAGAGATTCAGGAACGTGCCTTTGGACAACATCTTGTCGTTATACAGGGCGATCCACTTCTTCCAGACTTCATCCTTGTGCGAATTCAAATTTACTGGCTCGAAGTGCGGTCCCATCTCTGGCCAGACGAACTTCGTTCCAACGACGGCCCCCGTCCCAACGCTCGAGGCAAAGTCCTCGCCGTGTTCACGCCAGTGCTCTCCCGTGCGATCCATTACCGAGAGTTCAACATGGTCTCCGTACACGGCCGAGTCGGGACCCAAGAGTGCCTTGTACATCTTGACGCGGCGGCGAACCTGTACCGCGCCCACCGGATCGGCAGTCACAGCCTGATCCATGTACGGCAGCCACGCCAGCGATGGAGGCGTGCCGCAAGGGCAGCTCTGCGTCACGCTGTTCGGCTTGATGGAGCGCGTAGTTTGGAAGATTGTTTTGTAGACGTCGGCGACCGCGTTCACCGAATCCTGCGGCGACTTGTGATGATGCGCCGGGTTGTAGCACATGGGAACCGAGTAGATGTTGTCCAGCTTTGAACCGTCATATCCCCAGTCGCGAATGAATTTCTCGGTGAGCTGCTTGTAGTACGCCTGAACTTCGGGAACCGCTGGACAGAGCGCCGCAAGATTACGCGTCATGCGCCCGTGCTTGCCGTTCTTGTCGAGAATCAGCCAGTCCGGATGATCCTTCACGACCTTTGAAACGATGTATTTATGCGACTCCCACTTGCCCTCGCCATCCTCCGCCCCAAGTGGCAGCCACCACAATTGAACCAACTCACCTTGCTTGTGGAAGTCATCCGTCATCTTCTTGATGGAGTCTCCGGGGAACGTGTCGCTCCTCGCGTTCCAGTCGCCGTAAGTGTCGAACCAGCGATCATCAAGCGTGGCCCATTTGATTCCCATCTCCTTCAACTTGGGAATCGTGCCTTCCATCATGGCGGGGGTCACGTTAAATTCGTATCCCCAACCGCACCAACTCACGTTGTAGGCTTCGCGGGAGGGCTTCGGTAAGTTCCAACCCTCTTTCTGCAAGACTCCGGACCACATGCGCAGAGGCTCGTAGAAGTCTCCACCATAAACCGCAACAAAGCTCCGCGGAGTCGAGAATGATTCTCCGGGCTTGAGCGTAGTCTTGGCCGGAATGTCGAGGCTAGTCTCTACGCGCGAGTCGCTCGCGACTTTGACCGGGAGAGACAATGTGAGCGGCAGGGTCTCGACATGTCCAATTGCCTCCCCCACGTTCGCCGTCCAGAACGCAACCACAGGGATTCCACCGCCATAGCCTCCCTTGACCGCTTCTCCGAAAAGATTGGGCTGCGCAGACGTACGCGTCATTTTGAAGACATCGTCCTTGCCCCAGTCGTAGCTCGATCCTTGGAAGGACCACATTTCCCAAGGCTGGGCTTTCGGATCGGCCAGGCTCGCCCTGAACCGATGACGCTGCTCGACCGCTCGATCGACCGTGAAATCTGTGCTGCCGGTGTTCTTGTATTCAACAGTTGAGAGCAGTAAGTTCGGGAAATCGTCGTATGCCTCCAGCGTCAGGGTCCGCTGAATATTGGCATCGCCCGGTCCCAGCCGATGCGCAGGAATCTCGATATGCTTGCCGCGGCCCAACTTCCCGATCGACTCAAGCACCTTGGCCTGATCGAAATCGAGTACGAAGTGAACGTCCTTCCCATTCTGAACGAGGTAGTCGCTTTCGTTGGGCGCACCCGGCTTCGGCTCATCCAGCGTTAGGCGCTTTCCGTCGCGCAACAGATAGCTCTGGATGTAGCCCGTGGGAGCGACTTCAAACGTCGCTGCCGTGGTGGTCAGGACCAGAGGGCCGCCCGGATTCACGTCCACCTTGATGACCGACGGCTGCGAAGGAGTCCCCTTTGCTTCCGGCTTCAATTGCGAACGGGTGCAACCACAACTCAGAGTGAAAATGACGGCGACTACAAACGAAGCGCATTTACGAAGAGACGGCGAGTTCACTGAGCCCCCTTGGTAGATTTCGCGCCCGAAATTGGGCGGAATTGGCTGAAAAGTTCTTCCGCGTTCTGATGATAGATCTTCTCGAGTATCGGGTCGGGCAACGCGAGTTCGCTGATTTCAAACCGCCCCTGGCCTGGCCTGGCGCTGCTCAGGGCCCTAATCACGATGTAAGGTTACGATTACTTTCTATTACTTACGAAGTCGGGCCAGCGAGCGGCCCTTCCTCGAACGCAGCTGCAATTCGTAGCACAGCGCCCTCGTTTGTCGAGCGAGCGCGCTTCCTCGCAAACCTTGCAGACGTGCCATCTGAATAAAGACGGCACAGCCCCAGATTTGCCGCTTGACAACTGCCATAGAACGAAAGTAAAAGTAAGCGTTCGTAACTATACAGCATACCGTCGAGTATGCCTCCAAAAAATTTGGGAGGGTCCCATGCCTCGTGCCCTGAGAAGTCTGTTCTCTCACGTTTGGGTAGTTGGACTTCTGCTCACCGCCTCCGTGGCTTTTGGACAAGCCGCCTATACCGCGCAGGTGCGTGGCATTGTCACCGACCAGAGCGGTGCCGTTGTGCAGAACGCATTAATCACCATTACGAACGACGGCACGGGGATCGCAACCACAGCTAAAACGGATGAACGGGGCCTGTACACCGTCACCGGGCTACGTCCCGCCAGTTACAGCGTAAAGTGCGAGGCAAAAGGCTTTCAGACCGCAGAGCGCAAGCAACTCGTGTTGCAGGTCGACCAGCAGACTTCGATTGACTTCTCGCTGAAACCACCAGGCGTGCTGGCGACGGTTGAGGTAACGGCGGCCACGCCGCCTCTTGATACCGAGAGCGCGGCCATTGGCACTGACGTCACCAATGAATACGTGCGCGACATCCCTCTCTATAACCGCAGCATCTTCGGTCTGGCCTTCTTGGCGGGCGGCGTGACGGAAACAACCGGCTCGGGAGTCAATGACAACTACCCGTCGGGAACAAATTTCGTATCCAACGGTCAGCGCAATGCGACTGCGCAGATTACGCTCGACGGCAGCCCCATCAGCGCGCCAGAGCAAGGCGAGGGTGGCAACTCGAACGTCTATTACCAGCCCTCAGTCGAAATCGTCCAGGAATTCAAGGTACAAAACAACAGCTTTGGCGCCGAGTATGGCAACAACGGCGGCACGCTCGTCAACATCGTGCTGAAGCAGGGCACGAACCAATTTCACGGCAGCGGTTGGTGGTACGGTCAACGGTCCGCCACCGATGCCCGCGATTTTTTCAATTCGGGCGAAAAACCCGACCACGTGCGCGATCAATATGGATTCGCCATCGGTGGGCCGGTGGTGAAAAACCATACGTTTTTCTTCTTTGACATTGAAAAGGTTCGGCAAAGAGATCCGGTCAACCTTGAGGGTGTAGTGCCTACGGATTTGGAGCGCGCTGGCGATTTCTCGCAAAGCCTGGCGAACTCCAATGGCATCTTTGATCCCTGCCCGGCCAGAACGAATCCGGACGGATGTCCCTTCCCGCATCAGCGGTTTTCGGATGGTGGGGTTCAGGACAAGATTCCAGCAGCTAGCATCGATCCTATCGGGCAGGCGATCCTGAATCTGTACCCGCACGCCAACGTTCCGGACGCAGTTTTTCCCGATTCGAATTTCCGAAAAGTCACATTGTCGAACTCCCCGCAATGGCAATTCGATGTGAAACTCGATCATCAGATTACCGACAAACATAAGATCAGCGGGCGCTACAGCCGAGTGCACAGTGAAAATACCGTTCCCACTATCGTGGGCAATGGAGATCAGGGCGATGGAGTGATCTACCTGACCACTGCACAGAACGCCAATCTGGAATACAACTGGGCGATCAAACCCACGGCTCTTTGGACAAACCGCTTCAGCATCGATCGGGTACACGCCCCCGGTATAAGCAATAAGTATCCGACGTTGAGCGATGTGGGCTTACCGGCGATTCTGAATCAGAACGGTTTGGATCGAATCCCTGCTATTAACGTGGGGGACGATTTCCTCTCCATGTTCACACAGTGCTGTGTGGACACCTCCTTCGCGCATACCCTGTATAGCTACTCTTCCGGACTGCAGTGGGTGAAGGGGCCGCATTCGATCAAGTTCGGCGGTGAACAACGGCTCTTCTACAACAATTTCCATCAGCCCGACAATCCCACCGGTATCTTCAATTTCAGCCGGGACGTGACCACGCAGCATCCTAATTCCGGCCTTGACGGCGACAATCAAGGCAATCCCTTTGCAACGATGCTGGTTGGTTTTCCATCCCCGGAGGATTCACAACTGCACATCGTTCCAGCGGTGGCGGACAAGTCGGTCGAGACAGCTTTTTACGTGCAGGATGACTGGAAGGTGACGCCCAAGCTGACCCTAAATCTTGGACTGCGATACGAATGGAGCACTCCTTATTCGGAGCGCACCAATCAACTGCAGTTCAGCGATTTCACCGGCAGTACGGGATTCTCGATCCCTTTCAATCGTAACCAGGACACGGACCCTCTTGATCCGGCTTCCGCCCTTGACTTCGGGCAACTCGGAGCAATCATGGGAACCACCCAGTTCGCAACCTCGGGACATCGTAACGGACGAGTGGATCGCAACAATTTCGCTCCGCGCTTTGGATTCGCTTACCAACTGGCAAGCAACACGGTTTTGCGCGGTGGAGTCGGAATCTTCTATGGCATGAGCGTAGCAACCAATTACCAGTATGCTGGACCTTCGTTCTCAAAGACTGCTCCGCTGTATTTCACAAAAAACACTGACACTTGGATCCAATACGCAACGCTCGAAAATCCTTTCCCGGCCGGGCTGGCGCCCCCGCAGGGACGAACCTACGGAAAGCTGGCGAACTGGGGCTTCGACAACGGCAGCGACCTGGATACAGGAGTCGTCCGCAATGCCGAGATCTACCAATGGAACCTTGGCATCCAACACTTGCTCCCGGGCCAGATTGTGGTCGCCGCCGACTACTCTGCCAACCATAGCGTCCATTTGCCTTGGGCCGGAGCATCGGTTTCGACCCGCGAGCGGAATTTCCTGCCGTCGAGCATTCGCAACGCGCTAGTTGCAGCGAAGAATCCAGACCATGACCCCGGTAACAGCGACGTCAGCGATTACCTTGGCGGTGCGGTTGATAATCCCTTCCAGTGTTTCTTCACGACGGTGGCGTCGCCAGGGTCGTGGTGTCCCGCGGCTCCGATTTTCAATGCGGCCGACGTGGCCGATTCCCAATATATCAACGACACGATTTCGCAAGTGAACCTGTTGCGCCCTTATCCACAATTTGACGGAGGATTTGCGGGGCTGCCGCGTTTGATTGCAACCTCGTGGTACAACTCTCTGCAGATCCGATTCCAGAAACGGGCGAGCCACTACATCAGCTTTTCAGGAAACTACACCCTCTCGAAGGCGACGGATGACTCTGCGGCTGGTCGCAATGCCTGGCTTACCAATCTTGAGTTCGACAATCCCCAATTGCTGGATGATTTGAAAGCCGAACATGGGATCAGTGCGAACGATGCGACCCATCGCCTGGCGGCGGCGATCATCTTCGACCTGCCCGTTGGCAGAGGCCGATGGGTCGGTAGCGGCATGAATCGTATCGCTGAAGCTATTGTTGGCGGGTGGTCATTGGAAAGCTTCATCACTCTGCAGTCAGGACAGCCGATTGCGATCGTCGAGCACGATGGCGGCCGTTTGACTGACGGGAATCAGCGTCCCAACGTGATCTGCTCGCAACTCAGGACCGGTATCAGCTTTCATGAGGCAGCCCGGACCGGTGCTCCTTATCTGAATCAGGCTTGTTTCCAGGATCCCGGCGACAATGTCCCCGGCAATGCTCCGCGGCATTTCTCGAATCTCCGCGGCGACGGGATTCGCAACCTCGACATGTCGCTCACGAAAGAATTCAACTTCAAGGAGCGGGCACAGTTGCAAATCCGCGCCGAGATGTTCAACGTGGCGAATCACCAGCGATTCGCATTCCCGGACGTTGGCTCCGACGCTGACGGCTTCGGCACGGTGACGGAAACTCGCAACAACTACCGCCGCATGCAATTCGGCGCACGGCTGCAGTTCTGAGCGGAGCATGAAAAAGACGAAAAGATTCTTCCCCACTTTGATGGCTGCCAGCCTGCTCCTGCTGGCAGCCATTGCTCTTTCGCAATCCATTCCTTCCGATCAGGACTGGACCAACTACGTCCGCATTGGCGCGTATGGACTCAACCGCGAAAGCCCGGCCAAAATCGTCGCCGACGCCACAGCGGGCAGAGTCTTCGGCATAGAAGTCGACAATGACATTCCCGGCCGTTACGAGAGCTTTTTGGACCCGTCTGAAAAGCTGGCCGCTATCCGCTCCGTCGCGGAAAAAGCGCATCAAGCTCATAACTACGCTTTCGTCTACATAGCCGGCACCGAGTGCATTACGGCGCACGCCGATCAAACTCCGCACACCTTAGCCAAAGACCATCCTGACTGGCTCCAGCGCAAGCTCACCGGCGAGACCGCCATCTTCGGCGGTGGCACCGCCTTCTGGATCCAAAAGGGGGATGAAGACGTTTGGATCAGCCCGTACGCCACCGAGTGGCGCAAAATCTACATGGAGCGAGTTCGCCAGATCGCGGCCACCGGCATCGACGGCATCTACATCGACATTCCCTACTGGATGACCCATTTCGACGGATGGGAAGACAGCTGGGCCAGCTTCGACGACTACACGGTGGCAGCTTTCAAGAAGCAGACCGGCCTGGACGCGCGCCACGATGTGAAAATCGGCGACTTTTCCGACCCCAACTTCCGCAAGTGGGTCGACTTTCGCATCGAGACCATCACTGATTTTTTAAGCGAGATCGACAAAACTGCGAAGTCGGTCAATCCGAAGATTAAAACCATCCCGGAGATTTATCCCGGAATCGAGGAAGAAGCGACGCGGGTGGGCGCCGACGTGTACAGCCTCTACCCGGTCGTCGACGCCATCGCGCACGAGTACGAGTTCGGGAACGGCGGCCACATGGCGTCGGAACGAACGCCGCACGACTGGTTCCGCTACCAGGTTGGTATGCACACCTTCCGTGCGTTCGCGCAAGGCAAGGCTACCTGGATCCTGAACTACTCGTGGGATGGTGACAAGAAAGTTGCCGCGCGCGACGCCATGCCGAATCTGGCCATGTCCCAGGTTATGGATGGCGCCAACTTCTGGGACGCGCCGGGGCATTCCATGGCGGGCTCGAACGACCCTCCGACGCGCAAAACGATCTTTTCCTGGATCGCAGAGCACCAGGCCACGTTCTATCGTCCGCGCAGCCCGATTCATCCGGTTGGCGTCTACTTCTCCCCCACAACGAGAGACTATGGTGCCAAAGACTTCATCGCGTCCTATCGTGGATGTTTGATCCTGCTGATGCAGACGCATCGCGAGTTTCAGATCGTCACTCCGCGAACGCTCGCAGAGTTTAAAGGCGAGACCCTGGTGCTACCCGACGTGCGCGAATTGAATGACCCGGAAAAGACGGCTTTGAAGGCTCTCGCTGCGGCTGGAACGCGAATTGTCGTAACGGGGCAGAACGCTTCCCAGCTGCCTGCAGGACCGAACGTCGTCACAATGCCCGACTGTCCCTGCCGCGCTTACGAAAATTCTCTGGATGCGAACCTTGAGAATGCAGACCCGGCAAAGGCGAAAGATTTCCTGGCGAGCCTGCGCGGTCAAGGGGAAATCGAGATCGGCGCATCTCCTCTGGTGGCGACGTCCATCGCCATGGTGGATGGCAAACCACACATCTTCCTGGCAAACTTCAGCGGTCTGCGCGGCGGATCGAATCCGATCCCAACCCCACAAAAAGATGTCACGTTGCGCTTGAGGAATCAGGCTAGAGTGCAATTCTTACCGTTCTTAGGGAGTGTGCAGGAAGTTCGCGGCACGCGTGAAGGGGACGGGTTCGTATATCACTTGCCGGAACTACAACACGGCGGAGTCGCGTGGGTGGAAAAATAGGTCCTAGGTCTTGGGTCTTAGCTTCCGGCCCGCCACCTGAAACCTCACCCAATACCTAACACCTGCTGTCCTCACCCCACTTGCCAAACGGTATCCAGCACTGTGCCATCAACCCACTTCACCACCGCAACGGGTCTATCGCCGAGCTTCGGACGGGCAGGCTTGCCTCCGCAGATCTGCTCAACCTCCGCCTTGATGTCCTGAATCGGCCGAACCGGCAATTTTGATCCTTTCACCGCATCCAGCAGGTCAGTCCGCAAGGGATTGATGGCGATCCCGCGCTCGGTGACGACCACGTCGATCATCTCGCCGGGCCCAGTCAAGGTCGTCACTTCGTCGACGATTACGGGAATACGATCGCGGAAGGAAGGAACCGCAAGAATGCTGCATCCGGAAAACAGGCAATTCTGCCAACCCCCAATTCCGTGGAGCAGCCGTCCGTCCGAATGGGTTACTACGTTGGCATTGAAGTGGACGTCGACTTCAGTCGCGCCAAGCACAACCGCATCCACCATCGAGGCGAAGTTGCCCTTGCCGTGATAGTTGTACGATGTAAACGGCGAGGTGGCGACGTGCCGCGGGTCGCTGGCCATCGACTTTACGCCGTCAAGATCGAACGTCTGCCCGTCCAGGATGTAGTCGGTGAGCCCTTCCTGCAGCAACTCAACCAGATACTTCGTCGATCCGCCCCGCACGAAGCGCGCCTTTACTCCGTCCTCTTTCATCATTCGCCGCAGGTAATCGACGAACGCGAGCGCGATGCCCCCGGCGCCGGCCTGGAACGAAAACCCATTCTTCATGATTCCCACTTCACGCAGGAAGCGAGCCACGAATTCCGCGATACGTAAGCGGTCGGGCGAGCGCGTGATTTGTGTCGTACCTGAAACAATCTTCGCCGGATCGCCAATTGATTCCACCTCAACCACGTAATCGACATTGTTCCCCTGAATCTGCCAGGGCACGCACGGAAAGGCCACCAGATTGTCCGTCACAACGATGACCTGGTCCGCGTACATCGAGTCCCCCAGCGCAAATCCCAACGAGCCGCATGCGGATTTCCCATGTGAGCCATCCGCATTTCCGAATGCATCGGCCGTGGGCGCGGCGATTACTGCAATATCAATGTGCACCTCGCCGTCCTGAATTGCCTGCCACCGCCCGCCATGCGATCGCAGCACACCCATGCCGCGCATCTTGCCTTGCGTGCAGTAGTCACCCAACGGACCATTCATGGACCCTTCGATGTGATGGATCACTCCCTTTTCCATCAACTCGATCGCCGACTTCTGCGAGGGGAACGATGCGCTCGGAAACCAGAGCAAGTCCTTCACTCCGATTTTGGCCGCCGCTTCCAGCATCATCAACGCAACCCGGTCGCCGTCGCGCAGGTGGTGATGATTCGAAACCACTATGCCATCCCGCAGACCGCACTTTCGAAGGGCAGTTTCGAGATCCGGCAACCGCTTATCGCCGTTCTCCGGGTAATCTTTGCTGGAACGAACAGGCGGCGCATGCTTCCGGACGCGAGGCTGGTACTTTCCCACCCCCAGGTAAGGAATCTGCGGCTTGCCATTCACCATGGTCGGCACGCGACGCTGCGCGGCATTGTGGGCGAGTTCGACGCGTTCAGTCATGAAATCCGTTTCACCACAGAGTCACTTGGACACAGAGAAAAACCCACGGTAGCGGTCCGCGGAGCTGCCGTTCATCCAGGCACGCCAAGGTTCCCCATCCAAGCTCTGCTTGGGTGAGGTCTTCGCTAACGACGAGCGACTGCCTCTAAGCTAGCCCCATCGCCTTGGCACGAGCCATCAGTTTCAAAGCCCTCTGCACCACGGGTGGATCAATCATCTTCGAACCCAAGCTCACTACGACCACGCCCCGCTGCTGGGCCTCTTCAAATGCTCCAACAATCTTGTGCGCTTTTTCGATCTCCGCAAGTGATGGCGCAAACGCAGCGTGGATCGCCGGAATTTGAGCCGGATGAATGCATCCCATCCCTTCAAATCCCAGGGCCCGCGCATTCTCTCCCCAAAGCTTGAGTCCGTCCATGTCTCCGACATCTCCGTACACAGAATCGATCGCCTGTACACCCGCGGCCCGCGCAGCGTTGACCAGGCGAGTGCGAGCATAGAGAGATTCTTTACCCTCCGCCGTCTTCACCACCCCAAGATCGGCGGTATAGTCTTCCAGCCCGATTGTCAGAGCCACCACGCTCTCGCTGGCCGAGGCGATCGCTGCGGCATTCTCAATTCCCTGCCCGGATTCGAGGATCGGCATGATCCAGATCGGCCGGTTGATCTGATACCGGACTTTCAACTCGCCGATCATGTTGTCGACTTGCGTAACTTGCCCGGGGTGCTCGACCTTCGGAATCAAAATCAGATCGGGAACTTCCGGAATGATCTCCGCAAGATCCTCGAGTCCAAGGGGGAGCTGGTTGATGCGAACCATGCGTTCGCATTCGCCAAAGCTCACCGCCCGCAGCGTGTTGCGCGTAAGAATTCGCGCGGCATCTTTCTCTGACGGATGCACCGAGTCTTCAAGATCGAGGATGATCGCATCCGGACCATGCAGGCTGGCATTGATCGCGTACTTCGGTTCTGTGCCCGGCAAATAGAGACGCGAACGCCGGAGCCGATCCTTCGCTGACGGCGCAGGAAGCGCTATTTTCTCCGGAAGCGCCTTGTTGGCGTTCGCCAGGCCGGCTCGGCGCACAGCAGTCTCGATACGCGCCGCGATCACATAGGGCAGCGCTCCCTCATCGTGAATCGAAACTTTGGCATTCTTGACGCCAAGATTTTCCAGAACCTGTCGAGCCTGTGCCAGGATCGCTTCCCCATAATAGGGAGCGACTCGCGACTCAAGGCCTACCTCAACACCGCCTCCGTCGCGCGGCTCGACGGCCACATGGAGATCCGAGCGAATATCGGTGCCCAGATGGCCAGCCTCAGCAGAATGCGGTGTGGTTGTCGGAGTCATGAAGCCTGTGAAAGTGCTGTCATTTTGAGCGAAGTAGCTTCGCTGCTTCCTTCTTCAGGAAGATTCATCGTACGGCATTTCCTCGGCGAAAACGCCGTGCTCTTTGTGGTTCCTAAAGCTGAGCCAAAATCGCGTCGGTCATCTGCCCGGTAGACGCCGCTCCCTGGCTAATCGACTTCGCGCCGCCCGGGATGCGCATCATGTCGTAAGTGCGGATCTTGCCTTCCTTCACCACGGCGGCCACCGCGTTTCGAACGCGCTCCGCTTTATCGTTCTCGCCTACGTGCTCGATCATCATCGCCGCCGACAGGATCATCGCGATCGGGTTGACGATGGGTGGGTCGAGTTCTGCGTACTTGGGCGCGGACCCATGGGTCGGCTCGAAGACGGCCACCGTGTCCCCGATGTTTCCGGATGCCGCGAAGCCAAGGCCACCCACCAAGCCGGCGAAAGCGTCGGAAAGAATGTCTCCAAACAGGTTGGACGCGACGATTACGTTGTAATCCTCGGGATTCTTGTTCAACCACATCAGCTGCGCGTCAATATTTGTCGACCACAGCTGAATTTCCGGATAGGACTTTTGCACTTCCTTGGCGGTTTCCTCCATCATGCCCGAGGTCTCGCGCACTACGTTGGGCTTTTCACAGATGGTCACACCCTTGAATTTTTTCTTCTTCGCGTACTCGAAGGCTGCCGTTACGATGCGCCGCGCCGCCGGCCGAGTAATGATTCGAACGCTGGCCGCCAAGTCAGGGCCAGGGACATTCGCAAAAGCCTTGAACTTCGGATGCGAGTTCAGCGCATTGCGTACGATTTCCGGCGGATTAGTCCACTCGATGCCTGCGTACATCCCCTCGGTTCCCTGCCGAAAGATCGTGGTGTTGATCTGCGGCTCGTCGAATCCGCCATCGGTCCGCTTGCGAATGTAATTGAGCGGATTTCCGATGAATCCCACGCATGGCCGCATGCAGATGTCCAGATTGAACTTCTGCCGCATGGTCACGATCGGCGAATAGTAGACGTAGCCCTTGCCTTGCAGTTCTGGCTTTAACTCGGCCTGTGCAGCCTTGTTCGGCTTTGATGTGATCGCTCCAAACAAACCGAGCTTGTGTTTCGTAAGCAGCTCAATCGTCCTATCAGGCAGGGCGTTGCCCTGCGCACACCAGCAATCCCAGCCGATGTCAGCATGAATGTACTCGGCATCAAAGTCTACAGCCTTCAACACGCGCACAGACTCGGAAAGAACCTGGTTGCCGATGCCGTCTCCCGGCATCGTGACTACTGTATGTTTCGCCATGAAAGCAGATGCTCCTTATGAAGTGCGACTGACACGATCGCGTTCTATGTAGCGCCAGCGTCTCGCCGGCAGTGGGGAGGGCGTCCCCGCCCTCTCACTGGCAACAAACCATCACTTCAGCCCCAGCTTCCGAGCTACCAAGTACTCGACTCCCTCGGCGACCACCAGCGACTGCGGCACACTCCCGAGAGCCGGGAATACGAACCTCTCCCCCCGCCAACTGATCACGCTCGACGTAAAGTCGATATCAACTTCATCTCCGGGGATAATCGTCTTCTCCTTCGCGCTGACCTCCTCGACAAACTGCTCCTGCAACCGCTTCACCAGCTCCGGCACCTCGATACACAAGAAACCGTTGTTGTAGGCATTGCGCAAATACGTCTGCGAGAAACTGGCCGCGATCACCAGCGGAATGCTTTTCGCTTTCAGGCAGGTCACCGCCTGCTCCCGGCTCGAGCCCGTGCCAAAGTTGAAGCCGCCCACGATCACGTCCCCCGCCGCGGTGCGTGCGGCGAATTGCGGATCATAGTTCTCCATCACCACCTTGGCCATCATCTCCTTCGTCATGTCGTCGCGATAGGTGTAGTCCTTGCCGTAGATCGCGTCCGTGTTCACGTTGTCTTGCGGCATGAATACGAGACGGCCTTTCACGCGGGCCGGAAACCCCTTGAGAATTTCCACCTTCTCGGCGCCGCCTCCGTTGCTCGCCGCGAGTTCTGTGTACTTTCTCTCAGGATGGCGATCAGCGAATTCGCGGGGACCGCGAATGAATCCCGCCACCGCCGAAGCCGCCACGACCTCGGGACTCGCCAGGTAGCATTGCGCGTCACGCGATCCCATGCGCCCCTTGAAATTCCGATTGGTGGCCGAGATCCCGACTTCACCTTTTTCCAGCAGTCCAACTCCAAGTCCAATGCAGGGTCCGCATCCGGCGGGCAGGGGATGCGCCCCGGCATCCATCAGCGTTTGCCAGATACCTCGCCGCTCGGCTTCCTCCTGCACCCACTTGCTGGCCGCGCCCAGATAGAACTGCACACCCGCGGCGACCTTCTTTCCTTTTAGAACTTTCGCAGCCGCATCCAAATCTTCCAGCCGGGAATTCACGCAGGAAACCAGGTAGGCCTTCTGGATCGCGATTTTCTTTCGTTCCATTTCGGCCAGCGACTGCATGGTCTGTACCGTGTCCGGTCCCGAGACGTGCGGCGTGACTTGCGCAAGATCGAGTGTGATTCTGGCGGCGTAGGTCGCTCCGACATCCGGAGAAGGAGGGTTCTCCGTCCAGCCGCGCAGATCGTCTTCCGTAAAGCGCTCGACCACTTGATCATGAAGGCGCTGATGAACCCCTCGTAAGTAAGTAATCGTCACTTCGTCGACCGGGAACCAGCCCACGAGCGGCCCCCATTCGGTCGTCATATTCGAGATGGACAGGCGCGCATCCATGGACAGCGAAGCCACTCCTGGCCCCGTGAATTCAATCGCCGCGTTCAACACTTCATCGTGGTTGTAGAGCCCGCACAAAGTGATGATGACGTCTTTTCCAGTGGCCCCTTCAGGCAATCTGCCTTCGAGTCTCACTTCCACCGAGCGTGGAATCTGCCACCAGAATTCTCCCGTTGCCCACACGGCTGCCGCATCCGTTCGCACGATGGGTGTCCCGATGGCTCCGAGCGCACCGTACATGTTGGAGTGCGAGTCCGAGGCAACGACGAACGAACCGGGTACAACGTAGCCGCGTTCCACCATGATCTGGTGTCCAATGCCCGAACCAGCCGGATAGAAGTCCACTCCCTGCTCTTTCGCGAATGCCTCAATCGCTCGGTACTTCTTCTGGTTCGATTCGTCCTGATTCTGAATATCGTGGTCGAGGGCGAATACCAGTTGCTGTTGATCTCGAACTCTCTTCGCGCCAATCCCCTTGAACTTGCTCATCACCGCCGAAGTGTTGTCGTGGGTCATCACCCGGTGCGGCCGGATAGAAAGGAAATCCCCAGCGCGCAGCGGACGCGAAGGGCCTTCGGTCATGTGCGCTTGCGCAATTTTCTCAACGATAGTCTGGGGCATGATCCTCACTCTCCAGCACGGGTAATTTCCGCAGGTGCATCACAGTCTCGGCATCAAACAGCAACCCGAGCCCTCGCTCCCTACCTCGCGGCAACCTAATCCGCTCAAAGCGAATTTAGGCTTTCTTCATTCTCATCTGCCGTTTCGATCCCGTTTTCGCAGCTGGCTTCTTACTCCTCACATCCGACTTCATCAGCGCCATCAACTTGGTGATGGAATCGACTTTGTCCAGGTTCCAGATCGCATCTTTCAATTTGGCTTGAGCTTTCACAGACAACACTCCGTCGGCCAACGCCGAAAATTTCTCTTCGATTTCCTGATCCGTCAGCGGATTGCGCGGATCTCCTTTTGGATAGTCCAACTGCTCGGTGAACTCCTTTCCATCGGTGGTACGAATCATCACTACCACCCGCTGCAACGCCGGAAACACTCTTTCGATTTCCGGATCGGCCACCACTTCCACTTTCTTCAGTTGTTCCCGGATCTTCGGGTCCATGATCTTCGCCATCTCGAACTGGGCAGGCGTCACCTGCCGATCCACCAACGCGGCGGCGATGACGTACGGCAGCGAGTGGTCCGCAGTCTCCTTCGTGTGCGGATCGTATTTGCTGGGATCCGAAAGGATGTCGGCTGCTCGCGCCAGAGAGCGGATCTGCACTTTCGCCACCTGATCCGGATGCAGGTCATTCTTCTTCACCAGATCAAGTACCGCCGAGATAGGCGCATGGGTCAGCGCTTCCGTAGGAAAGAACTTCATCCCGCATAGCGTGATCCGCCACGATTCGCCCAGCCCCTCAGTCAGGATGTTCTGCCTCCATTCCGGCCCAAAGCAATGCACCAGGCCTTCTTTCCCGTCGATCACGTGCTCGGGCCCCGTGTATCCCTTTTCCGCCAGCAGTGCGGCGAGCATGCCGCTCTGCGTCGCCATGGGATCCACCGTATTCTTCATCATCGTGAGTTTGCCCGCGGTCACTGCGCCCAGAGTGCAGTGCCGGCTCGCCGAGATGCCCACCGCGTGCTGAATCTGCTCCCAGGACAACCGCAGTCCACGGCCCGCGACGAATGGCGACACAAAAGCCGTCAGCGTCGCGTGATGCCAACCGCGTTCTCGAATCCCAGGGAACGCAGCCTCGCAAAATCGCATCTCAAACTCATGCCCCAGCACGAACCCGACAATCAGTTCCTTGCCACCCGACTTCTTCCGCTCGCACGCCGCCATCGCGGCCGGGAAAATATCGGACGGATGTGACGGATCCTGCTTCCAGTAAATGTCGTTGTAATCCATGCAGCGGATCATCAACGCATTCGCCAGAGATGCCGAGACCGCATCCACTCGCTTCCCCGTGCCAATCACAGTGGCCGGACCGCTGGCCGCGATTTCATCCAACACCGCCAGCGCAATTTTCACGTCGTGCTGTTGATATCCGCCCAGCGCGCAACCCACGGAGTCGAGCAGGAACCGCTTCGCTTGATAAACGGCATCTTGCGAGAGCTGCTTGTATTCCAGACCAGCAGCCCAGCGCGCCATTTCCGCGGTGATCGTTTCTTTTGCCGGCGTCATTTGCTTTGGGGCAGACAAGAAAGCCTCCTAACTCTGTTTGAACCTGATGTTCTTTGGATTCTTGAAGGGCAGATACGCCATGAAGTCAGAGTGATGCACGATGTAGGCTTCGGTCGTGCGTTTTACCTGATCGCCTTCGGTAGCATGCGCCGCGATGATGTGGCACACATCGTCAGGCACCCCGCACTCCAGCGCCAGCGCAACACCGGTGAACGGATGCCGCAACGCTTCCCCGCGCTCGCTTTGCCGCGCCTTTCCATCCGGACCGATTTCGTATTCCAACAGTTTTCCCACATCCGCGAGAATCGCACCGGCGATCACAGCATCCACATTTACAGGAAGAGCGCGTCCCATGAATTCGTTCATCGACTCCGCGCTCTTGCGCGCCACATGGACCACGCACCGCTTGTGCTCCATAAAAGTGATAGGACAACCAGGAATCAGCAGAGTGAAAGGAATGCGGTTAAGATCGTCGGGTTTCAGCGGACTGCGCTCGAGTGCTCTGGTCCAGGTCAGAGCGACTTGTTCGCGTAATTTGGAGTCTTGTATCCATTGAATCTCAGGCCATAGCCTGTCGACCGCTTCGCGCATGGCGGAGCCTCCGGCGACCAGAAACCTAACAGGTTATCGTCGCGGCGGGAAGGCGTCGATGAGGCATATCACATAAGCGAGCAGCACACATCACAATAATGGAGGGATCCTGGGAACCTCGAAACGCAGGTGAGTCCGGACAAAAACGTGTCCTCCTTCGCGCCAACCGCTTGCATCCAAGAGTCGATATGATGAAAGGCGAATGATGCCTGAACGATCCGCGAGCGGCCTGCACCTCTACCTGCTAATATTCACGATTCTGTTTGCCGCAATCGCTTCGGCCCAACAGCCTGCCGACCCGACGAACCTCTCCCTCGATGCGGCCACTCTTCCCAAGGCCTCTCCGCGCCACCTATACAAATTCCAGTTCCAGGCACATGGCGGAATTCCTCCCATGAAATACGTCTTGTCCCAAGGAGCTGTGCCTGCGGGAATGAAACTCGGCGAGGACGGCCTGCTTACCGGAACCCCCACAACCACCGGCGAGTACAAGTTCACGATCACGGTGACCGACAGCTCCAACCCGCCGCAGAAGGCCTTCCGAGCGTTTGTCCTTCGCATCGCTCCGCCGATGGTGATGGAATGGAAGCGTTACGCCCACGTGACCGGAAACCGGGTCGACGGGTTAATTGTCGTCAGCAACAACACTGAAGACGATTTCGACTTCACCTTCGTCGTGCTTGCTGTTGCTGACAACGGCCGAGCAGTGGCGATTGGGTACCAGCACATCCCTCTGAAGAGTGGAGTCGATTCGCTTGAAATTCCTTTCGGCGAAACGCTGCCTCGCGGCAACTACGTCGTGCACGTTGACGCCGTGGGCGAAGTCGCGGCCAAAGACCAGATCTTCCGCACCCGCCTGCAGACCAAGGAAAAGCTGGCCATCGCAGTTGGGCCCTGAAGGCTACCCGCGGCAAACAACCCACGGCACTCACCAAACCACGACCCACAAGCAGTGGTTGCAAAACAAAAAAAGAGACGCGGGGCGTTCCGCGTCTCTGTCCAGGAGGTTGTGTTTGGCCGACTGCTGCTTATTTACGTGGGGGAGAACCGCTAGGCTGCCTAACTCTGCGTTCGGCCAAACAATAAGAATCCCGAGGTGATGTTGGTCTCATTCGTCTCGGCCAGTAGCTCGCTTTTAGACCCTCACCGACCTGCTCTCGTCGCTCACCTTGCGGGTTGCAACGCGCGATCTTGGCTCGGGCTCCGGGCTCACCGCCAACCGGATAAACCAGTCCAACGCCTCGGGACTCTATCTTGCCTTCAACGGTCGTTCCTGTTCTCCTCGACCAGCGCTTTGCTATAGACCCTTGCTTGCCTTCCTTCCAATTTGCGCAATCAGAAGGCGACTTCGCTCGAGCCCCGGACGCCGCACCAACCGGCAAAACTTGGGAACGTGTCGAAGAACGAGTGTCTTTTTACTCCTTCTATTTTTAGAGTCAATCAAAACTGAGCCGTTTTATCTGCCTTAGATTCAATTATATGCAAGCTGTTCACAGGCGAATGACCGGTTTTTGTGCAGGTTCCAATGCTATTTGTAGGCCATTCGCCGCAAATGTTGCGTCTTTCAACGATTCTGAGCTAAGAGATTCCAGACTCGGCTGTAAAAGATCGTTTTTGTCGGCTGTGGAAATCTCGTCACAATTCAGCAACGACGCGCCGAAACAGCTTCATCACGGGACCGTCTTCGCGGTAACACCATAGCCCTTGTACAATGCGCATTCTCCAAATTCAAAGGAAAGCGTTCGTGATTTCGAAATCGCGCCTCATCATTGCTCTTCTAGCCCTCGCTCTGACAACGTCGGCCCAGACCGCCGAACAGCGCACATCCCAACGCCTGGACGCCATCCGAAAGAATCCTTCCCTGCTGCTGTCCTTCCTGCAGACCATGCCGAAGGGCGGCGACTTGCACAACCATCTCAGTGGCGCTATCTACGCAGAGAACTGGATCGACTACGCCATACAGGACAATCTTTGTGTCGATCGCACGACTTCGTCTCTCCTGCCGCCGCCCTGCGACGAATCTTGCGCCAGTTCCAACAAGCCCGCGGTCCGCTGCGCGTATGGGGACCACGTTCTCTACAACCAGCTCGTGGATGCCTGGTCGATGCGGAACTGGAACCCGGGCGATGGGTCCGGTCACGATCACTTCTTTGCCACCTTCGACAAGTTCAATCTCGCCACAATCAACAGCGTAGGCAATCAACTGGCTGAGGTGTCTGCGCGGGCCGCAACCGATCACCTGCAATATCTCGAGCTGATGCACACGGCCGACGGACTCAACGCCGCTGAGCTCGGCCACAAACTGGGCTGGGATGACGACTTTGGCAAGCTGCGCGATCGCCTGCTAAGCGACGGGCTGAAGGACGTGATCGCCTCAACCCGCGCACAACTCGACCGCGACGAAGCCCGCAAACAGGAAATTCTCGGATGCGCCACCCGGCATCCCGATCCCGGTTGTCAGGTCACGATTCACTACCTGTATCAAGTCCTGCGCGGCCTCTCGCGCGAGATGGTGTTCGCAGAAATCGTGCTCGGCTTTGAGCTCGCGCAGTCCGATCCGCGCTTCGTCGGACTCAATCTCGTGATGCCCGAGGACTGGTACGTTCCACGCCACGACTTCAACCTGCACATGAAGATGCTCGACGATCTGCACAAAATTTACCCCCAAGTGCACATCAGCCTTCACGCTGGCGAGCTTGCCGTTGGACTTGTCCCGCCCGACGACCTTCACTTTCATATTCGGAAATCGATCGAGCAAGGGCACGCCGAACGCATCGGGCATGGCGTGTCCGTCATGAGCGAGAACGACTCACTCGGACTGCTGAAAGAAATGGCTGCGAAGAATGTGCTGGTGGAAATCTGCCTGACCAGCAACGCAAAAATTCTCGGAGTGGAAGGCGCGAACCATCCACTGCCCACATACCTCAAGTACAAAGTCCCGGTGGCGCTAGCCAGCGACGATGAGGGCGTATCCCGTGCCGACATGACGCAGGAGTACTTGCGAGCTGTCGAGACCTTCGGCTTTTCATATCTGGACCTGAAACGCATGGCCCGCCAAAGCGTCGAGCACAGCTTCATTCCCGGCGAAAGCCTATGGCAAGGCGGATTTCGCATGAGACCGCAGTGCGCATCGGATCACCCAGAGAATGCAAGAATCTCTACCACCTGCCAGAAACTGCTCGACAGCAGCGAAAAAGTCCGTGTGCAATGGCAACTCGAAAAGAAATTCGCAGACTTCGAAAACAAAACAGCTCACGAACAAGACTGAGAACTGAGAACTGAGACCTAACCCATGTCCGACCTCTACCAACGCGCCGACTCTGCCGCCCAGTTCATCCTTGCCCAAACATGCCTGCGTCCGAGGATCGGCCTGATCCTCGGCTCAGGTCTGGGTGCTTTCGCCGATTCGCTAGCAGATGCAACCCGCGTTCCCTACGCGCAGATCCCAGCATTCCCGCGCTCCACCGCCATCGGCCACGCCGGCCAGATGGTCATCGGCAATGCAGACGCAATTCCAGTCGCAGCCATGCAGGGACGCGTTCATCTCTACGAGGGATATACCGCCGAGGAAGTGGCCTTCCCAATCCGCGTGTTTGGACGCGTGGGCGTGCGCGCCGTTATTCTCACCAACGCCGCCGGCGGCATCAACTTGAAGTATCAGCAGGGCGCCCTCGTGCTCATCAAGGACCACATCAATCTCCAAGGGGACAATCCGTTGGTAGGACCGAACGATGATCGCTTTGGAGTGCGCTTCCCCGACATGACACACGCGTACACGAGGGCCTACGGCAAAGCCGCCCAGGAAGAAGCAGCCAAACTGGGCCTGTCGCTGGAAGACGGCGTCTACGCTGCGCTACTGGGTCCGAGCTATGAGACGCCGGCAGAAATCCGTTATCTGCGCACGATTGGAGCAGACCTGGTTGGCATGTCTACCGTCGCCGAAGTCATCGCGGCCCGCCATATGGGAATTAAAGTTCTCGCAATATCATGCGTGACCAACATGGCCGCCGGAATTCTGGATCAAGCTCTGTCTCATCAGGAAGTCATGGAGACGGGCGAGAAAGTTCGTGGACAGTTCGAGGCGCTCCTGCGCACAGTGCTCCCGAGAATTGCAGCCGATGTGGCGGAATGAATACTGAAAGGAACGCACGACGGCGTTAAGCTCTATAAGTCCCTGGTTGATTTGTCATCCTGAGCGCAGAGAAGGACCCATGCAATTCGGAAACAGCCATCTCACGCTTCCACCTCCCTCGGCGCAATTCGATCGGGAACAAACCTCAGCAGCAGACCATTGATCAAAATCGTAAACACCGAAGCAGCCAGCACTGCGTTGTACATATCGTCACCCACGATATGCGCCTCCCGCGCCACCCGCACCAGCACGTAGGAAAACTCTCCAATCTGCGTCAGCCCGAGCCCCACCATCAGAGCCATATTGGTCGGATAGCGGAACAACTTCACCACCACTGCCCAGATTACAAATTTTCCGACTACCACCATTCCAACAATTACGAACAACAGCGATGGCTTCGAGATCAACACCCGCGGATCCACCAGAATTCCCATCGTGACGAAGAACAACGCAACGAATGCATCGCGGAGGGGTGCCAGACGCTCCATCGTTTCATGCGCTGCTTCCGACTCGCTGACCAGTAATCCGGCGAGGAACGCGCCGAGAGCCAGCGATAGGCCCACGGCTTGGGTCAAAGCCGCCGTCAAAAAGCCCAGGGCGAGGGCCACCAGGACAAAAAACTCGGCATTCGCCGCCTTGACCACGCGCCGCATCAGGCGCGGAATCAACTTGTGCGCGACCAGCGTAATGGGAATGAGAATCAGAACCGCTTTGCCGAGTGCGATCCCAAGCGCCAGCATCCGGCTGCGATTCAAATCCCCCAGGGAAGGCAAAAGAATCGTAAGGACCACCACCGCCAGGTCTTCCACGAGCGTGATCCCGATCATGACCTGGCCCTGCTGCGATCGCAGTTCTCCTCGCTCCGTGAGAAACCGCGAGAGCACCATCGTGCTTGCCACCGAGATGATAGCGCCAACCGCAATTCCCTGTTGCCACGTCCAACCCAGCAGCGCCCCGACTCCGAGGCCCAACCCCAAGGACAGCAAGATTCCCAAAGGCCCGCCCACGATCGCGACCCACTTCACGCGGAACAAATCGCGGAACGAGAACTCCAGACCGATGGAATACATCAGTAGGATCACCCCGACTTCCGCCAGCAACTCGAACTGGTGCACATCAGTGATGCTGATCCCCGGTGTAAAAGGGCCCACAAGAATGCCGCCCAGCACGTATCCGAGAATCAACGGCTGACGCAGCACACGAGCCACCGCCCCGCCTACGACGGCAGCCCCGAAAACGTACGCCAGATCACGATAGAAAGTGGTTTCGATCGTCATGCAATATGTTGCGAACGACGAGCCCTAACGAAATGCTCAACGTCCGAAATGGACTCACAGGTCAGGTGGCCTAGAGTTTACCCGAACGTCGGATCGTTCGAAATTTAAACAACCAAACAAGTTACGGCTTCAGGGCTCGCTTTCCGCATCCCCTCTGGAAAACTATTCACAAACACTTGACAGTACTTTTACTGACGCGAAATAAACCCTCGCTACCCTGCCCCTACCTTCAAAGGAGGGGTAGTGAGATGGTGTCAAGGCAACTTGTGTCTGTTAAGTCGCGCGTGGCAGCTGTCACGGGCATCGCGATTCTGGTTGTACAACTGATTTCACCTGCCTTCGTCGCGGCTGAGGATCGCTCGCGGCAAACCAGAACACCGATCCAGCACGTGATCGTCATCATCGGCGAGAACCGCACCTTCGATCACGTCTTCGCCACCTACAAACCGAAAAAGGGAGAGAGCGTCGACAACCTCCTCTCGAAGGGCATCGTCAACGAAGACGGAACACCTGGACCGAACTTTGCTCTGGCCGCCCAGTCGTCCGCCATCGACGGCAGCGATGACGGCTTCCGCCTCAGCCCCTCCGGAAACACGCGCTATTCGGTCTTGCCTCCCGCCCTCGCAGGCGGATACACCACTGCTCCCTTTCCGGACGTTGCCACCGCCAGGGCATTTGAAAACGGCCTGCCCGACGACTACTACATCTATATGACGACGGGCGGCACCGGCCTTTCGCATGGCCAGCTTGACACCCGAATTCCTAATGCCGACAAACTGCCCAACGGCCCGTTTCAGATAACCTCATCAAAGCACCCGTACGACGCCTACGACAACAGCCCGGTCCATCGCTTTTATCAGATGTGGCAGCAGTTCGACTGCAAGGCATCGCGTGCGACCCGCAACGATCCCAGCGGGTGCAAGAACGACTTGTGGCCCTGGGTCGAGACGACCATCGGTGCCGGCTCGAACGGCAAGCCGCAGCCTGCCGGCTTCAACGACACCAGCACCGGCGAAGGCTCCACCGCCATGGGCTTCTACAACGTGCTGCAAGGCGATGCTCCCTACCTGAAGTCGCTCGCGGATCACTTCGCGATGAGCGACAACTTCCATCAATCCGTGATGGGAGGCACTGGCGCAAATCACGTCATGCTGGGCACGGGCGACGCCATCTGGTTCAGTGATGGCCGTGGACACGCCCTACGGCCCCCGCACAATGAGTTGGTGGCAGCGGGCAGCCCGAATGCTGGCGTGGTTGACGAAATCGAAAATCCGAATCCACAACCCGGCACCAACAACTGGTACACACAAGATGGCTACGGCTCCGGGTCGTTTGGTTCGGCTTCCTCAGGAGGTGGAACCTACAGCCAATGCGCCGACAGTTCCGCACCGGGCGTCAGCCAGCTCGTTCGCTACCTGCGTTCCTTGCCGACCTCGATCGATCCCCGCTGCGAACGCGGTCACTACTATCTCCTGAACAATTACAACCCCGGCTACTACGGCGACGGCCGCAACGCATATGCCGACATCACCAACCCCAACGAAACCGTCTTCACGATCCCGCCTTCACCACTGCGCAACATCGGCGATGCGATGAACGAGAAGAACATCTCGTGGGCGTATTACGGCGACCAGTGGAGCACCTACCTCGCCAATCCCGACGGCAATTACGTCACCGCCGACAACACGTACTGCAATATCTGCAACCCCTTCCAGTACTCGACATCGATCATGACGAGCGCATCCGGCCGCTCCCACAATCAGGACACGACCGACCTTTACGCCGCCATAGAGAACGGCACACTTCCGGCGGTCTCGTTCGTAAAGCCTGACGGCTGGCTCGATGGGCACCCGGCTTCTTCGAAGCTGAACCTGTTCGAAGGCTTCGTGAAGAAGATCGTGGACGGCGTGAAGGCCAATCCGAAACTGTGGGCCAGCACCGCCATTGTCGTCACCTTCGACGAAGGCGGCGGCTACTATGACTCGGGATACATCCAACCGCTCGACTTCTTCGGCGACGGCACCCGCATTCCGACGATCGTAGTTTCTCCCTGGGCGCGCCCTGGCCACATCTCGCACGCCTATACCGATCATGTCTCGATTCTGAAATTCATCGAGGCCAACTGGAAACTGTCGCCCCTGACCAGCCGCAGCCGCGACAACTTTCCTAATCCGCAAGCCAGCCGTAGCAATCCCTACGTCCCGCAGAACAGCCCAGCCATCGGGGACATGATGGACCTGTTCAACTTCGGCGGAAGGGATTAGCGAGCAGAGCAACGAGGTGCAGTAAGCAAGAAGGCGCCAACCGCAGCGAGTCGGTTGGCGCCAACTTGTTTCTGAGCTGCGAGCCAGTCGATGGAGCGGCGGGCGAGACGCCCGTCTCTCCCACAAAGGAACGGTTACCCAAGACCTAACGCCTGAAACCGAAGACCCAAGACGTCACCCATCACCTGTCACCTAAGCTCCCAAAAGGTGTACCTTATTTCCCCTGAGGCGTGCCAATGGCGAGCTTTGAAAGTGGGAAAGGACCCTGGGGAGCACCCACGTTGCTGGGCGTTCCGCTCGACGAAAACTCATCGTACAAACGCGGATCGGCCGCAGCGCCGCCCCTCATCCGCGACGCGCTGCGCTGCGACGCCTCCAACATGTGGTCGGAGTTGGGCGTTGATATTGGCGCGGAAGGCGCCTATAAAGACGCCGGCGACCTACACCTCCCGGAGAAAGACGCATTCCTCGAAATCGAGAAGTCCGTCGAAGCGCTACTCGGCAAGCGCCAGCGCCCCGTCTGCCTCGGCGGCGACCACTCCATCACCTATCCCATCGTGCGGGCTTTCGGTCGTCACTTCAAAGATCTCACTATCATCCATTTCGACGCCCATCCTGACCTCTACGACGACTTCCAGGGCAATCGCCACTCGCACGCCTCGCCCTTCGCGCGCATCATGGAAGAAAAGCTGGCCAAGCGGCTCATCCAGGTCGGCATTCGCACCATGAACCCGCAGCAGAAGAAGCAAGCCGCTCGCTTCGGCGTTGAGGTGTACGAGATCGGCCGCAAGCGCGCCCTCGAAGAAGTGAAAACCTGGTGCCCAGTCTACGTCTCCTTCGACATGGACGTGCTCGACCCGGCCTTCGCCCCCGGCGTCTCGCATCGCGAGCCAGGTGGCATGTCGGTGCGCGAGGTACTCGAGCACCTTCATTCCATCACAGCCACCATCGTCGGCGCCGACATTGTAGAGTACAACCCGAGCCGCGACATCTCGGAGCTCACCGCCACCGTGGCCGGTAAGATCCTCAAAGAGCTACTGGGCAAAATGTTGATGGCGTGCAACTGTCCGTAGTGGAGGCACCAAGTTCGCGAAACCATCCAGTTCTGTCATCCCGAGCGGAGTGAGGCGACAGCCGAACGCAGTCGAGGGACCTTACGTTTGCTGCGACTGGGCAAGGAAGATTTGTGACCACCTCACGCCCCAACGCTTCTAGTGCCTTCAAGGGAGCACCCGATGCCCGAACCCAAGGAAGGCCTCATCCACACCGCCAGCCCTTTCTCAGTTGTCGACACGCTGCAAAAACTCGAAACCCTCGTCCGCGAGAAAGGCATGACCATCTTCGCGCGTATCGATCAGCGGCGAAGCCGCGAAAATCGGCATGGAAATGCACACCACTCGATTGCTGATCTTCGGCAACCCGCGAGGTGGAACACCGCCCAAGCTGGCCGCACCCACACTGGCGATCGATCTCCCGCTGAAAGCCCTGGTCTGGGAAGACCTGGAAGGCAAAGTCTGGATCACCCACAACAGCACGGAATATCTGCAGCGCCGGCACGGCTTCCCACGCGAATTCCTTCAGAATTTTGCGGGCGCCGCCACCCTGATTCAGAAAGCTGTGGAATAATCATCCGGCATTTTCGCCGGCATGCCTGACAACGCCAATCGAGCTCGCGATCACCTCGCCAACGAACGCACCTTTCTCGCCTGGGTGCGCACCGGAGTCGCGGTCTTTGTCTTCGGATTCGCCATCGGGCACTTCTCGATTGCGATCCGCCAGTTCGCCATGCTACAAGGGCACGAAGTTCGCACCAGCGGCATCTCGGTCTGGTTCGGACTGCTGGCAATTCTGGCGGGAGTCGTGCTCACGGTTGCGGGTCTCCTTCGCTATCGCCAGACGCGCCAACAACTCGACCTCGGGACCTTCGAGCCGGCCGGCTTCGTCATCGACCTCGTCGCAATCCTCACGGCCATCTTCGGCCTAGGGCTCGGCGGATATCTTCTTCTACATCGAAATGGGGCTTCGTTAATTAATGGCTAATGATGCGGAAAAACAAGCGGCTGCGCGCGCAAGCCTGAAGTACGTGCGTGACGGACAGATCGTGGGATTGGGCAGTGGTTCGACTGCTACTTTCGCCATTCGCATGTTGGGCGAGCGTGTTCGTGAAGGAATGAAAATCCGCGGCATCCCAAGCTCAATTGCTACACGCGATCTCGCCACCCAGCTTGGAATTCCACTGATCACCTTCGAGGATGCCCAGCAAATCGATGTCACCATCGACGGCGCGGACGAATTCGACCCCACCCTCAACCTCATCAAGGGCGGAGGTGGCGCCATGCTGCGCGAGAAGATCGTCGCCTCCGCCTCCAAGCAGCTCGTCGTCGTCACAGACGCCTCCAAGCAGGTTCAGGTCTTGGGGAAGTTCCCTGTCCCAGTTGAAGTCATCGCGTTCGCCGAACCGCTGATCGCGAAAAGGATCTCCGACCTCGGCGGGCAGGTTGTACAACGCCACGGTAAAGACGGAAAACCATACGTCACCGACGAAGGCCATCACATCCTGGACTGCCACTTCGGAAAAATTCCCGACCCCGCAGGGCTGGCTCATACGTTGAGCGATATGCCCGGCATCGTCGAACACGGGCTATTTGTGGGGATGGCTAACGTCGTGGTCATGGCCAAAGCGGGCGAGGTCGAAGAATTTCAAAGAGGCTGATGTGGTGGTGGTGACAATCCGTAAGGTGAAAACTTCGGAAGTACTCGTAATCGCCTCCGTCTCCAGCGGCCAAGCCTTCACAGTGTAGTAGCACTCGACCCGCAGGTTTGTATCAGGGCATGCCTTCAGGCATGCCGACAAGTTGGACCAATGCGAACCGGCTTTAGCCGCGGTGCCGGTTCGTAGACGCTTTCTGCCGACATGGCCACGCCATCATCCGCAACTCGCGATCTTCTCACCGACGACACCCTCACCATATGCGCGATCAGCATTCTCGCCGCGATGCTCGCATCGCTACTGCACGAAGGCGTCGGCCACGCCGCGATCGCCCTGGCTACAGGCACGAAGTCCGGACTCCTGACAGCTGTTGCGTGGTCCAGTGAAACCGATTCAAAGCTAGTCGCCGCCGGCGGCACGCTGGTTAACCTGCTCGCAGGCACCCTCTTCTGGACCGCCTTGCGCGAAGCGCGGAAGCTGTCAATCACGACACGCTATTTTCTTCTCATCAGTATGGCGTTCAACTTGTTCGACGGCACCGGATACTTCTTCTTTTCCGGCATCACCGATTTCGGCGACTGGGCAAGGGTGATTGAAGGCATGCAGCCGCACTGGATGTGGAGGCTTTTGTTGTTCACGGTAGGGGTTGCGACGTACTACGTCTCGGCAATTCTGATAGGCCAAGGGTTCGTGCGCGATCTCGGAGTTCGGCTGGAAGACTCCGCCCGCTTGCGCAAACTAAGTCTCCTTCCATACATCTCCGCGATTGTGATTGTTGGGCTGGCCGGGCTATTGAATCCGATTTCGAAAACACTGGTCTGGCAATCCGCGCTGCCGGCCACCGCAGGGGCCCACAGCGGGCTGCTATGGTTTCGATACTACGTGCCGAAGAAAACCAACCCGCGCAGCTCCACTGAACGGATCGAGAGAAGTTACAGCTGGATCTGCACTGCGATAGTGTCCGCCCTGATTTACATAATCGTCTTGGGCCACGGCGTAACCCTGACGCCGTAAGAGTAGCTCCTAGCGCCGGCGTCCCGCCGGCAGTCCCGAGGGCGTCCTCGCCCTCAGCAGACCAAAACTGGAAACGCTACTCCGCAAAAATCTCCCGCAGCGCCCCCAGCAACCGATCGACTTCTTCAACAGTGTTGTAGTGAAACAACCCAATCCGCAGGAACCCGCCGTCCTTCTCCACATCCAACTGCTCGGTGAGATTCAGCGCATAATAATTTCCATCCCACGTAAAGAACCCGCGGTCCCCCAACTTCGTTGCCAACTCCAACGGAGTGTGCCCCGTCGCGCGCAATGCAATCGTAGGACAACGATGATCAAACCTCGCCGGATCAGTGATTCCATAAACCTTCACCGTCGGCATCGAAGCCAATCGTTGCATTAGCCGCTCGCACAACCCACGTTCGTACTTCACGATCTCCGCATACGCCGCCAGAATCGCCGCCCGTCGCGACGTAACCGCAGTATTCAACTTGCGCCCAAGGCTCGCGATGTACTCCACGCAAGCGGTAATCCCCGCGATGCATTCGTGATTCAGCGTGCCCCATTCCCAGCAGTTTGGAATCGCGTTGGTGTTCGGACGGACCTTGTAGGGACGGATGCGCTTGAGATGCTCTCGCTTGCCGTAGAGCACGCCCATATGCGGGCCGAAGAATTTGTAGGTGGAGCAGGCGAGAAAGTCGCAGTCGAGCGCGGCGACGTCGATCAAGCCATGAGGGCCATAGTGGACGGCATCGATGTAGGAAAGGGCGCCCGCGGCGTGCGCGAGTTGCACAACTTCTTTTACTGGATTGATGGTGCCGACCGCGTTTGAGGCGTATCCGACGGCGACGAGTTTCGTGTTCTTGTTGATCTTCGAACTGAGGTC
>Ga0209811_10000045_pt1 | contig 55120 bp, 55 predicted proteins | sample Coa_R1_6_FD_187161 | JGI IMG/M metagenome (GOLD analysis project Ga0209811, IMG submission 187161) | Surface soil microbial communities from Centralia Pennsylvania, which are recovering from an underground coalmine fire. - Coalmine... | ecosystem: Environmental > Terrestrial > Soil >... | reverse complement strand
GCCCCGTATGCCGCCCCGTATGCCGCCCTGTCCGGAGAGCCCGGCAACGCGGCATACGAGATCCTCTCGGCCCGCTGCCCGGGCTGCGGCTACACCTACCGGGTCGAGGAGGGCAACGAACGGGAAGGTTTCGCCGCCGGGACGGCCTGGGACCAGGTTCCCGACGACTGGTGCTGCCCGGACTGCGGAGTGCGCGAGAAGGTCGACTTCGTCGCAGCCGAGGCGTCGTGAGGATCGTGGCCGGCCACGTGCTGGCATTCGGCCCGGCGACATGACGGGCGCCCCTACGCTGTCGCGCATGACCCAGCCTCCTGCGTCGGCCGCGTCGGCCGCCTCGACGCGGGAGCGGATCATCGCCAGTGCCCGCGGGATGACGGTCCGGGTCGGGTGGTCGGCCGTCTCGATGGGTCGGTTGGCTGCTGACTCGGGTCTGTCCCGGCAGACCGTCTACAACGAGTTCGGCTCCAAGTCGGGCCTGGCCGAGGCGCTGGTGCTCACCGAGCTGGCCCTGTTCCTCGACGTCGTGGAGGCTGCGTTCCGGGCCGAGCCGGGCGACCTGGTGGCCGGAGTCCGCGGCGCGGTCTTCGGGGTCCTGGACCTGGCCGAGCGTGACGAGCTGCTGCGGGCCGTCGTCTCGGCCAGCCACGGCGCCAACTCCGACCTCCTGCCGCTGTTGACGACGCGGGCCGACACGCTCCTCGCGGTCGCGCGCGATGTCCTGCTCCGGTGCCTCGCGGCATACGACGTCCCGTTCGACGACGCGCACCTCGAGATGGCCGTCGACGTGGTCGTCCGCACCACGCTCAGCCACGTCATGCAACCTTCGAGCTCGCCGGCCACCACCGCCGACGACCTCGCCTGGGTGGCCGCGCGCGTGCTCCGGCCGTGACCGGGGCGCCCCCGCCCGCCGTCTAGACTCCTGTCCTCGTGGCACTCACCATCGGAATCGTCGGGCTCCCCAACGTCGGCAAGTCGACGATGTTCAACGCCCTCACCAAGAACAACGTCCTCGCCGCGAACTACCCGTTCGCCACGATCGAGCCGAACGTCGGCGTCGTCCCCCTGCCGGACGCCAGGCTCGGTGCACTCGCGGAGGTCTTCGGCTCCGAGCGGATCCTCCCCGCGACGGTCTCGTTCGTCGACATCGCCGGCATCGTGCGCGGCGCCTCCGAGGGCGAGGGGCTGGGCAACAAGTTCCTCGCCAACATCCGCGAGGCCGACGCGATCTGCCAGGTGGTGCGCGCCTTCGAGGACGGCGACGTCGTCCACGTCGATGGCAAGGTCTCGCCCGCCTCCGACATCGAGACGGTCCACACCGAGCTGATCCTCGCCGACCTGCAGACCCTCGAGAAAGCGATCCCGCGGCTGGAGAAGGAGGCGCGGGTCAAGAAGGAGTCCAAGCCCCTCCTCGACAACGCCATCGCCGCCCAGGCCGTGCTGAACGGCGGGAACACCCTGTATGCCGCGGGCGCGGCGGCCGGCGTCGACCTCGCCGATGCACGCGGGCTGGGGCTGCTGACGACCAAGCCGTTCATCTACGTGTTCAACCTCGACGAGGACCAGCTCGGTGACGCCGACCTGCACGCGGAGCTGGGCGGCCTCGTGGCTCCCGCTGACGCGGTGTTCCTCAACGCCAAGCTCGAGATGGACCTCATGGACATGTCGACGGAGGACGCGAAGGAGATGCTGGAGTCCTTCGGTGCCACCGAGTCCGGCCTCGACCAGCTGGCGCGCACGGGCTTCCACACCCTCGGGTTGCAGACCTACCTGACGGCCGGGCCCAAGGAGTCGCGAGCCTGGACCATCGGTCAGGGCTGGACCGCCCCGCAGGCCGCCGGCGTGATCCACACCGACTTCCAGCGTGGCTTCATCAAGGCCGAGATCGTGTCGTTCGACGACCTCGTCGCAGCCGGCTCGATGAACGCCGCCAAGGCCGCCGGCAAGGTCCGGCTCGAGGGCAAGGACTACGTCATGCAGGACGGCGACGTCGTGGAGTTCCGCTTCAACGTGTGAGGGCGGGTCGTTCGGCGGTGGAGGTGATCGGACGCGCCCGGGCGCGTCGGCTCACCTCCAACCGAGGACCGCACTGGCACACCGGCTCGGTCAGTACCAGTGGGGAGACCGGGCCTGCCAGGTCGACCACGCCTGGCACGGTGACCCGTACCGCCGCTCGATGTAGGTCAGGCCCCACCGGATCTGGGTGACCGGGTTGACCAGCCAGTCCTTGCCCGCCGACGCCATCTTCGAGCCGGGGAGCGACTGGGGGATGCCGTAGGCGCCCGACGACCGGTTGGCGGCCGCCCAGTTCCAGCCACTCTCGGCGTTCCAGAGCCGATCCAGGCACGGCCACTCGGTGGCGGCGAACCCGTCGGCGATGAGCATGGCCCGACCGACGGTGCGGGGGTCGAGCTGGGCCTTGGTGAGGACCGCTCCGCCGCCGCTCGCATAGAGCTTGGCCAGGCTGGCTGCCGACGAGGTGCCCACCGGCAGCCCCGCGAGGGACGCGAGCTCGTCCTCGCGCTGCTGTTGCAAGGTGGCCGAGCTGGTCCGGAGGGCGGCGAGCTGGGACATCAGGACGGCCTGCTCGGCGGCCAGCTTGTTGGCATCGACCTCGGCCTGCGCGACGACCGCTTCCAGGGCAGCGCGCGCGGCCTTGGCCGTCTCGGCGACCTTGGCCTGGGCCTCGCGTGCACTGTCGGCCAGGCCGCTCATGCGAGCCGCGTCGGAGGCCATGGCGTCGGCGTGGATGCGGACGTCGTCCTGGCGGGCGAGGATGGCGCCCATCGCGATCTCGAGGTCGGACAGCCCCTGCGGGCCGTTCGGGCCGAAGACCACGGCGAGGTAGTTGTCGCTGGGAGCGCCCTGGTAGAGCAAGGCCGCCTGTTGGCGCAGCGCGCGGTCGGCGATGGCGCTCTCGGTCGCCGCAGCGGCTGCGTCCACGGCGGCCTGGTCCGCGTCCGCGTTGCGGTCCGCGAGGGTGTCCTCGGCGACTCCGTATGCCGTGACCGCTGCGGCCAGCTGGGCCTGCACCTGGGTGAGGTGGGCAGTGGCCGCGTCGTAGGCCTTCTGCGCTGCGGCAACCCGGACGGCGACCTCGTGCGTCAGCCTCGGGTCCGGGGTCGGGGTCGGGGTCGGAGACGGTGTGCCGGTCGGCGATGGACGGGGGGTCGAGGTTGCCGTAGTAGTCGGTGTGGCTGTGGCCCGAGGCCTGGCCGTCGCAGTGACGGTTGCGGTCGGCGTGCCCGTCGGCGCGGGTGTGGGGTCTGCCTGAGCCGTGGGGGTGGTGAGGGTCAGGGTCAGGGCGGCGCAGACCGGGAAGAGGGCGCGAGCAGCCCACCTCTTGACCGACGGCGGTCTGCTCACGAAAAGGCCCCCAAACGACGTGCCCGACCCGGTGACTGTAACCCCGCCAGGAGCGCCTCGGCACGAGTCGAGGAGGACCCGGTCCGTTCGTCGGCAAAGCCTGTAACGGGTGGGTCTGATGGGACGGATGTGGCCCGATCTCGCCCTGAGACGCTTTCAGGTCGGACCCATCGGAACGCCACAGGAACCCGACAGACCCCCTCGGCAACGTGGGTGTCATGAACACGACTCCAGCCCCGGTCGACACCGCTCCGGTCCCGGTCCTCGCTCCGCTCGCGGACCCGGCAGCGACGACCCCGACGACCGGTGCCACCACGCTGCGCTATCGGGTCACGGCCGATGGCACCCTCGTCCGGCTCAGCCCAGGGCGCTGACGACCGGTCCGACGATCGGCGACCGCTCGGCCGCCTCGAGCGAGAGCACGGCGCCATCCGGGCCGGACAGTGGAACCCGCCAGTTGGGGTACTCGTTCTCGGTGCCGGGCTGGTTGATGATCCGCCGGTCGCCCACGAGGTCCGACAGCGAGACGCCGAGCATCTTGGCCGGCGTCCGGGCCAGGCAGCGGTGCAGGGCGACGACCGTCGCCGCGGCGTCCGCCCCGGGATCCAGCCAGCCGCGGTCGACGAGCAGTCCACGGACCTTGTCGATCGCCGCCTGCTCGGTCGCCGCCTCCTCCGACGCGGAGCGGGTGAGCAGGCCGAGCTGGTCCCGCAGGGCGACGTGGGCCAGCTCGAGGTAGCCCGCGGTGGGCGGGAGATCATGAGTGGTGACCGACGCCAGGCACAGCTCGCGGTAGTCCTCCGGAGGCAGCGGCCGCCCGTCCTCGGTCCACTCGAACCACAGGATGGACGTGCCGAGCACGCCGCGGTCGCGGAGCACCTCCCGGGCCATCGGCTCGACGACCCCCAGGTCCTCGCCGACGACGACCGCGCCGGCCCGCTGTGCCTCCAGGACGAGGATGCCGACGAGCGCCTCGAAGTCGTACCGCACATAGGCGCCCTCGGACGCATCGCTGCCCTCCGGGACCCACCACAGCCGGAACAGCCCGATGACGTGGTCGACCCGGATGCCACCGGAGTCCTTGAGCACTGCACGCACCATGTCGCGGAACGGCGCGTAGCCCACCTCGGCGAGCCGCTCCGGGTGCCACGGCGGCTGGTGCCAGTTCTGGCCGCGCTGGTTGAACTGGTCGGGCGGGGCGCCCACGGTCACGCCCTGCGCCAGGACCGAGGACAGGCCCCAGGCGTCAGCGCCCTCGGGATGGACACCGACGGCCAGGTCGTTGACGACCCCCAGCGACATCCCCGCGTCGAGCGCCGAGCGCTGGGTGGCACCCATCTGGTCATCGAGCAGCCACTGGAGCCAGGCGTGGAAGCGCACCTGCTCCGGGTGCTCCTGGACGTATGCCGCGACAGCCTCCGAGTCCTTGTCCTGCAACCGCTCCGGCCACTCCTTCCAGTTGGCGCCGTAGGCGTCGGCCAGGGCGCACCAGGTGGCGAAGGTCTGCAGGCCCCCACCCTGCGCCGTGACGAACCGGTTGAAGTCGGCGTTCCTGAGCCCGGTCAGGCCGGCCGAGAAGACCACCTCGAGGGCGTTGCGCTTGGCCGCCCAGGCGGCGTCACGGTCGATCCCGTCGAGGGCGTTGAGCGCGCGCGCCGACACGGCATACGACTCGACCTCGATCCGCGCGGCGGGGGAGAGGTGGGCGACCTCGGGGATGTCCTCGACCCGTAGGTACAGGGGGTTCGCGAACCGCCTCGTCGTGGGCAGGTAGGGCGACGGCTCGAGGTGACCTGAGGGCTCGGCCGCATGGACCGGGTTGACGAGGACGAACTCGGCCCCCAGCCCGGCGCCCCACGAGGCGAGCTCGGCGAGGTCGGCGAGGTCACCGATGCCCCACGACCCGGCCGACCGAACCTGGTACAGCTGGGTCATCAGGCCCCAGACCCGGCCCGCCCGCAGCGGCTGGGGGAGCTCCAGGCGGGTCGGCGTGACGACGACCGTCGCGCTGGCGCTCGTGCCGTCGCCGACCTCGACGGTCAGTGTGTGCCAGCCGAGCGGCAGGTCGCCGGGCAGCTCGATCGTCGCCTCACCGGTGAGCCGACCATCGACAGTCCTGGGCTCGACGTAGCGGTCGACCAGCGGGACGTCGCGGGACCCGCCGTCCTCCAGCTCGATCCACGCGTGGACGGTTGCTCCGTGGGCCACGTGCACAGGCACCCACGGCGTCCAGCCGGCTCGGAGTACGACCGTCGGGGGCAGGACAGCACGCCACGGCCCGTCGACCGTCTCGGCGAGCGCGGCCCGGGCGGAGTCCTCCGTCGAGGCATCGACCCCGAGCGCGGCGAGGACGGTGGTGATCGTCTCGGCGCTCACCGGAGTGTGCCGCCCCTGCCAGTCCCAGTAGTCGGTGGCGACGCCGTGGGCCGTCGCCAGGTCGACGAGCGTACGGCTCGGGGGCGTGTGCTCGGGCAACGTTGGCATCTCCGACTGGGTCCGGTTGGGCGGCGCCCAGTCTTCCACGCCCCGTATGCCGGACGGTCGGGTCAGACGTGGGTCCCGACGAGCCGGCCCACGGCATACGTGATGGCCATGGCAACGGCGCCGCCGACGACGTTGCGGCCGATCGGGCGGGCGACCGGCGAGTGCCCGACCCGGGCGCTGACCCAGCCGGTGAGTGCGAGTGCCAACAGGACCGCGACGACGGTGACCTGGAGGCGCAACGACTGGGCGGAGAGCAGGATGGCCGCAAGGGGGAGCAGCGCGCCGACGGTGAACGACCCCATCGACGCCACCGCCGCGTGCCACGGGCTGGCCAGGTCGTCGGGGTCGATGCCGAGCTCGACCTCGGCATGCGCTGCGAGGGCGTCGTGACGGGTGAGCTGCTCGGCCACCTGCTGGGCAAGGTCGGGGGAGAGGCCCCGGTCGGCATACAGCTGGGTGAGCTCGGCCAGCTCCTCCGCGGGCTGCTCGCGCAGCTCGCGGACCTCCTTGGCGACCATCGCCTGCTCGGTGTCGCGCTGGGTGCTCACCGACACGTACTCGCCGACGGCCATGCTCATCGCGCCGGCGGCCAGTCCGGCCAGTCCGGCCGTCGCGATGGCCGCCCGGCTGGTGGTCGCCGCCGCCACGCCGATGACGATGCCGGCTGTCGACACGATGCCGTCGTTGGCCCCGAGGACGCCGGCCCGCAGCGCGTTAAGCCGGGCGGAGAGCCCTGCCTCGTGCTCCTCGCCTTCGTGCGAGCGATCAGACATGGTGACCTCCGGAGGAGTGCGGTGCGGGCCAGGTCAGTGTGTCAAAGGGGCCCGATCTCCGTGCCACAGGTCTTCGGCCGCCGATGCTGCGTCGGTCGACGCCTCCGGCGACAAACTCGGTATCAATTCGGTCAAGTCCGGGGCAGACCTTGCGCTACCCCTTGGTAAGTGCGTTACGTTTCCCGCGCAGCCCCATCAGGGTGATTGTGTAGTGGGAGTCTCATCGGAGGTCCCATGAGGCTGGGCCCGGACGACCTCCGGACCGAACCGACGTGCAGGAGGTGTTGGCCAAGCGTGCCCGACTCAAGCGATGAACCTCAGGACTTCTCCCACGTAGGCACCCAGACTGCAACAGGGGTCTCGGCCGTCGACGACGTGGTCGAGGACGACGAGGTCGCCGGCGTCAAGGCCGTCGCCGGGCGCACGCCGTGGCAGCTCGCCCGGATCCGCCTGCGGCGCGACAAGCCGACCATGGTGATGATCGTCACCGTGGCCTTCGCCCTCGTGATGGCCGTCGTCGCGCCCATCCTGGACAAGCTGGGCGTCCTCGACCCCCAGACGTTCCACTCCGACCTGATCAACGGCGCATCCGGTGGCCTGCCCATCGGGCCGTTCGGCGGGATCTCCTGGAGCCACCCCCTCGGCGTGGAGCCCGGCACCGGCCGCGACCTGTTGTCCCGACTGGTCCTCGGCGTGACGTTCTCCCTGATCATCGCGCTGTCGGCCACGCTGATCGCGGTCGCGCTGGGCACGGTGCTGGGCATCATCGCCGGCTACTCCGGCAAGTTCCTCGACTTCTGGATCTCCCGCCTCGTCGACATGGTGCTGTCGTTCCCGCAGACGCTCATGCTACTGGCCCTGTCCAGCACGATGATCGCCCTGATCGCCCGATCCACCGGCGACTCCAACCCCAGCGGCGGCAACCTCTCCAAGGCCATCTACATCATCCTCGTGCTCGGGCTGTTCGGTTGGCCCTACTTCGCGCGCATCATCCGCGGCCAGGTGCTGTCCCTGCGCGAGCGCGAGTTCGTGGAGTCGGCCAAGAGCCTCGGTGCCCGCCACTCGCGGATCTACTTCAAGGAGATGCTGCCGAACCTGTGGGCGCCGATCCTCGTCTACTTCACCCTGATCATGCCGGCCAACATCTCGGCCGAGGCCGCCCTGTCCTACCTCGGCGTCGGTGTCGGCAACCCCACGCCGACCCTGGGCAACGTCCTGACGAACGCGGTCAACTACCCCGACGCCGACTTCACCTACTTCGCGGTGTCGGCCATCTTCATCGCCGTGCTCGTGCTGTCGTTCAACCTGCTGGGTGACGGCCTGCGCGATGCCCTCGACCCCAAGGCCGACCGCTGACCGCCGCGCGTCCCCACCAGAACTTCCCCCGGCGCCCGCTGGGGGCAGATGCACCGCCCAAGCGGATGCAGCAATCCTCGAAGGAGAGTCAATGATCACCAAGAAGGCAACCGGGCTCGTTGCCCTCGCCGTTGGCGTGGCGCTCCCCTTGTCCGCATGTGGCGGTGGCACCACCGGAACCTCGACCAGCTCGAGTTCCGGCGGGTCCGCGTCCGCGGCCAAGGGCGGCACCCTGTACTACCTGACCAAGCGTCCGGCCGAGCACCTCGACCCGCAGCGCACCTACATCGGCCGCGACCTGGCCGACATGGGCCGCCTGTGGTCGCGCTCGCTGGTCCAGTTCCCCGTCACCTCGGACGAGAAGAAGGCGGTCGCCCCGATCGCCGACCTCGCCACCGACACCGGGAAGTCGACGAACGGCGCCAAGACCTGGAGCTTCACGCTCAAGGACGGCGTCAAGTGGGAGGACGGCAAGGACGTCACGTGTGCGGACCTCAAGTACGGGCTCTCGCGCACCTTCGCCCAGGACGTCATCACCGGGGGACCCAACTACGTCCTCGGCTACATGCCGACCGTCGCCAAGGCGTATGCCGGCCCCTACAAGAAGACCGGCCAGGACGCCTTCGACAAGGCCGTCACCTGCTCGGGCAAGACGATCACCTACAACTTCGAGAAGCCGTGGGCCGACTTCCCGCTGGCCATCGCCTCGCTGCGCGCCTTCGACCCGTACCGGGCCGACAAGGACCAGGGTGACAAGTCCAACTACGCCATCTTCTCCGACGGCCCGTACAAGATCCAGGGCACCTGGACCAAGGGCACCGGCGGCACCTTCGTCCGCAACGACCAGTACGACCCCAAGACCGACGGCAACCGGCAGGCGCTGCCGGAGAAGATCGTCTTTGTCGAGGGCCTGACCAACGAGATCATCACCCAGCGGCTCATCGCCGACTCGGGCAACGACAAGACGGCGGTCACCGACCGCAACGTCCCGCCGGCGTTCTACAACCAGGTCACCGGTGCCGTTGCCGCTCGCTCGGTCAACGTGAACTCCCCGTTCACCGACTACCTCCTGCCGAACTTCAACACCATGACCAACGTCAAGGTGCGGCAGGCGCTGGCCATGGCCACCAACAAGACCGCCTACTCGACCGCCCTCGGTGGCGACAAGGCGTCGGTCCCGGCCAAGTCGATCGTCAACCCGTCGGTCCCCGGCTACGCCGCGAACCCGGCGTTCACGGCTCCCGATGCGGGTGACCCGGCGGCGGCCAAGGCGCTGCTCCAGTCCGCCGGCGTGACGCTGCCCTACCCGATCAAGGTGACCTACCCCGGTGGCACCCCGACGTCGGACAACTCCTTCGCCGCCCTCAAGGACGGCTGGGACAAGGCCGGCTTCAAGACCACGCTGGTCTCGCTCCCGGACACGTACTACGACGTGATCCAGGACGTGAACTACAAGGGCGGCGACGTCCTGTGGGGTGGCTGGGGCGCTGACTGGCCGGGCATCTCGACCGTCATCCCGCCACTGTTCGACAGCCGGATCAACCTCAATGCCAAGACCAACGGCCAGGACTACGGCAACTTCAAGGACGACAAGGCCAACCAGATGATGGACGCCGCTGGAGCCAAGGCGAGCCTTGACGAGCAGAACGCGGCCTACGCCGATCTGGACAAGTACCTCGGCGAGACCGTCGCGTACATCCCGCTCGACATCACCCGGTTCTACTTCCTCTACGGCTCCAACGTGGCCAACTACCTCGTTGACCCGGCGAGCAACATGTACCCCGACCTCGGTGCGATCGGCGTCAAGAAGAGCTGATCCGTCGACCTTCGGGTCACGCAGTACCCCCACGGTGGGGGGGTTGGTGCCAGCACCAGCCCCCCACCGCGGGACCCGGCCGGGGCCCTCCTCATCGAGGGGCGAGTCCGGTAGCGTCACAGTCGTCGCCTGAGAGGAAGCCCGAAGGGGCCGCCATGTTCGCGTACATCGTCCGTCGCCTGTTCTCAGGCATCGTGATGCTCATCGTCATGAGCTTCGTGACCATCCTGCTGTTCTTCTCCTCGGCCGTTGACCCGGCCCGGGTGATGTGCGGCAAGAGCTGCACCCCCGAGCGCATCGAGCAGACCCGCAAGGCCCTGGGCTACGACAAACCCGCGGTCCAGCAGTGGACGGCGTTCCTCGGCGGCGTGGTCAAGGGTCGCGAGTACCCGGCCGACGAGGCCCTGCGCAAGGCGGCGCCCCAGCTGGTCGTCGACTGCCACGCCCCCTGCCTGGGCTACTCGACGGTGACGCAGCAGTCGGTCGGCTCCACGCTGTGGACCAAGCTCCCCGTGACCGGGTCGCTGGCCATCGCGGCCTTCATCATGTGGATGGTCGTCGGCGTCGGCTTGGGGATCATCTCCGCCCTCTTCAAGGGAACCCTGCTGGACCGGGCCATCGTCGGCAGCTCGCTGCTGTTCTACGCGTTCCCGACCTTCGCGATCGGCATCGCGCTGTATACCTATCTCTCGCTGAAGTGGCACCTGGTGAAGATCCCCGCCTACACCCCGATCAGCGAGAGCCCGAGTGCGTGGCTGCAGGGGCTCTTCCTGCCGGCCCTCACCCTGGCGCTGGTCTACATCGCCGGCTACGTCCGGCTCACCCGCGCTTTCGTCCTGGAGTCCCTGAGCGAGGACTACCTGCGCACGGCCAAGGCCAAGGGCCTGGCTCCGCGCAAGATCCTCTTCAAGCACACCATGCGCGCCGCCCTCACACCCGTCGTCACCGCGGCCGGGCTCGACCTCGGCGGCCTGCTCGGGGGGGCGATCATCACGGAGACCATCTTCAACTACGACGGCCTGGGCAAGCTGGCCGTGCTCTCCAACGCCCAGTTCGACCTGCCGATGATCGTCGGCATCGTCCTCGTGGCGGCGACCTTCGTCATCCTCGCCAACCTCATCGTCGACCTCCTCTATGCCCTCATCGACCCCCGCGTGAAGTACGCGTGAGGAAGGCAACCGATACATGAGCACCTCTGCCACCACCGACCACGCCGCCCGGGGAGCCAGCGGCTCCGGGGACGTACCGGCACTGCTCTCGGTCCGCGAGCTGCGGGTCCACTTCCCGACCGAGGACGGAGTGGTCAAGGCGGTCGACGACCTCTCCTTCGACCTGGCACCCGGCGCGACCCTGGGCATCGTGGGCGAGTCCGGCTCGGGCAAGTCGGTGACCAGCCAGGCCATCATGGGCCTGCACCGCGGCACCCGGGCCAAGGTCGGCGGCCAGATCCTCTTCGACGGCGTGGACCTGCTGACCATCTCCGACGAGGAGCTGCGCCGGCGCAGGGGCCAGGACGTCGCCATGGTCTTCCAGGACCCGTTGTCGGCGCTGCACCCGTACTACACGGTGGGCAACCAGCTCGTCGAGGCCTATCGCGTCCACCACGACGTGAGCAAGCAGGCGGCCCGGGCCAGGGTCATCGAGATGCTCGACCGGGTCGGCATCCCCAGTCCCCAGGCGCGGTTCGGCAACTACCCCCACGAGTTCTCCGGCGGTATGCGCCAGCGCGCCATGATCGCCATGGCGCTCATCAACGACCCGCGGCTGATCATCGCCGACGAGCCCACCACCGCCCTGGACGTCACGGTCCAGGCCCAGATCCTGGACCTGCTCGTCGGGCTCCAGAAGGAGTTCGGCTCCTCGATCATCATCATCACCCACGACCTCGGAGTTGTCGCCGAGATGGCCGACGACATCCTGGTCATGTACGGCGGCAAGGCCGTCGAGCGGGGCGACGCCGACACCATCTTCTACTCCCCAGAGCACCCGTATGCCTGGGGCCTGCTCCGGTCGATGCCGCGGATGGACCGCCTACGCACCGAGCGGCTGGTCCCCATCGCCGGCAACCCGCCGTCCCTCATCAACCTGCCCACCGGCTGCTCGTTCCACCCGCGTTGCGAGTACGCCACCGCCGAGCTCGGCTGTTTCACCACGGCGCCCCCGTTCGACGCCGAGTCCGACCACCCGGTCCGGTGTCTCATCCCGCACACCGAGCGACTGGACATCTTCGAGAACAGTGTGAGGCCGTCCCTGTGAGCGCCACCGACCAGACTGCGACCCCGGCCACGACCGCCACGGGAGCCGAGCTGCCCAAGTTCGGCGAGACGATCCTGAAGGTCACCGACCTGCAGAAGCACTTCCCGCGACGGACCAAGGGCATCATCCCGCGGCCCGACGCCCCGGTGAAGGCCGTCGACGGCATCACCTTCGAGCTGCGTCGTGGCGAGACCCTCGGCATCGTCGGCGAGTCCGGCTGCGGGAAGTCGACCGCTGGGCGCACCGTCCTCCAGCTGCTCAAGCCCACCGGCGGCACGATCGAGTACCTCGGCGAGGACATCACCGGCGTCACCGGCGGGGACTGGCGCCGGCTGCGCACCGAGATGCAGATGGTCTTCCAGGACCCCTACGGCAGCCTCAACCCGCGCCAGACCGTCGGCGCCATCGTCGGTGCCCCGTTCGTCATCCAGGGCATCAAGCCCAAGCGAGGAGTCAAGGCAGAGGTACAGGACCTCCTCGCCCGGGTCGGGCTCAACCCCGAGCACTACAACCGCTACCCGCACGAGTTCTCCGGTGGCCAGCGCCAGCGGATCGGCATCGCCCGGGCGATCGCCCTGCGGCCCAACCTGATCGTCGCCGACGAGCCGGTCTCGGCGCTCGACGTGTCCATCCAGGCCCAGGTCGTCAACCTGCTCGAGGACATCCAGAACGAGTTCAACCTCACCTACGTCTTCATCGCCCACGACCTGTCGGTGGTCCGGCACATCTCCGACCGGGTCGCCGTCATGTACCTCGGCAAGGTCATGGAGGTCGCCGACCGCGACGAGCTCTACGCCAACCCCCAGCACCCCTACACCCAGGCGCTGCTGTCGGCCGTCCCGCTGCCCGACCCCCGCAAGGCCAACAAGCGCGAGCGCATCCTGCTCACCGGCGACCTGCCGTCGCCGATCAACCCCCCGAGCGGCTGCGTCTTCCACACCCGCTGCCCGAAGTTCCGGACGGAGCTCTCGGACTCGGACAAGGCGCGCTGCACCGGGGAGGTCCCGCAGCAGCGCGAGATCGCGCCCAACCACACCGTGTCCTGCCACTACCCGGGCCCTCCGCCGGCCGAGATCCTCGTCCTCGAGGACGACCCCGAGGCCGCCTACGACCCGACCGCCCTGCGTGGTGCGGGTGACGAGGAGGTCGTCACGGCGACCGGGAGCGACGACCCGGCCGACCCGACGCGGGCCTGAGCACGCGGCATACGCCTCCACCCCCACCCGAACCACCTTGAAAATTATCGGGTTCTCGGGGTTCTCTCCTCGCCCGAGTTTCGTTCTCGGGTGCGCAGAGAACTTCTCGGGTGAGGACGCCTCGAGCTCTCTGGAAGCCAGCCCGAAGCCCGTATGCCGCGAGCTCGGCTCGCGCCGCGCGCCCCGGGCGTCTCCGTGGCGGACGAAGAACCGCCGGTGGCGGCGTCCTCGGGAGTGCACCCGACTCGTTGCGTGCTCACCCGAGAACGAAACTCGGGTGAGGACACCAATACCCCGAGAACCCGATAATTTTGGGTATACCGGGAGCTGAACCTCACCGGCCTGCCCGACGGATTTCGCCGGGCACGGGTTGGGCTGAGAGACTTGGCCAATGCCCACTCTGTCCCGCGACGACATTCGCAATGTCGCCATCGTTGCCCATGTCGACCACGGCAAGACCACCCTCGTCGACAAGATGCTCTGGCAGGCGGGTGCGTTCGGCGAGCACCAGCACGTCGACGAGCGCGCGATGGACTCCGGTGACCTCGAGCGCGAGAAGGGCATCACCATCCTGGCCAAGAACACGGCCGTCCACTACGCCGGCAAGGCGGCTGCTGATGCGGGCCTCGTCGACGGCGTGACGATCAACATCATCGACACCCCCGGCCACGCCGACTTCGGCGGCGAGGTCGAGCGCGGCCTGTCGATGGTCGACGGCGTCGTCCTGCTCGTCGACGCGTCCGAGGGCCCGCTGCCGCAGACCCGGTTCGTCCTGCGCAAGGCGCTCGCCGCCAAGATGCCCGTCGTCCTGTGCATCAACAAGGTCGACCGCCCCGACAGCCGGATCGCCGAGGTCGTCGACGAGGTCTACGAGCTGTTCCTCGACCTGGACGCCGACGAGCACCAGATCGAGTTCCCCATCGTCTACGCGTCGGCCAAGGCCGGTCGCGCGTCGCTGGAGCGGCCAGGCAACGGTGAGCTCCCCGAGGGCGAGGACCTCGAGGCCCTCTTCGCCACGATCCTGTCGACCATCCCCGCCCCCACCTACGAGGAGGGCGCCCCGCTCCAGGCCCACGTCACCAACCTGGACGCCTCCAACTTCCTGGGCCGGCTCGCGCTGCTCCGTGTCCACAACGGCACGATCAGCAAGGGCCAGTGGGTCGCCTGGTGCAAGCACGACGGCACCATGGACCGGGTCAAGATCACCGAGCTGCTCATGACCGAGGCGCTCGACCGCAAGCCCGCCGAGTCGGCCGGCCCCGGCGACATCATCGCCATCGCCGGCATCCCCGAGATCATGATCGGCGACACCCTCGCCGACGCCGAGAACCCGGTTCCGCTGCCGATCATCACCGTCGACGAGCCGGCCATCTCGATGACCATCGGCACCAACACCAGCCCGATGGTCGGCCGGGTCCGTGGCAGCAAGGTCACCGCCCGGATGGTGAAGGACCGCCTGGACAAGGAGCTCGTCGGCAACGTGTCGCTGCGCATCCTGCCGACGGCCCGTCCCGACGCCTGGGAGGTCCAGGGGCGCGGTGAGCTGGCCCTGGCGATCCTCGTCGAGCAGATGAAGCGCGAGGGCTATGAGCTGACCGTCGGCAAGCCGCAGGTGGTCACCAGGGAGATCGACGGCAAGCTCCACGAGCCCGTCGAGCGGCTCACCATCGACACCCCCGAGGAGTACCTCGGCGCGATCACCCAGATCCTCGCGGCCCGCAAGGGCCGGATGGAGCAGATGGTCAACCACGGCACCGGGTGGATCCGGATGGAGTTCCTCGTGCCGTCCCGTGGCCTCATCGGCTTCCGCACCGAGTTCCTCACCGAGACCCGTGGCACCGGAATCGCCCACCACGTCTTCGAGGACTACGAGCCGTGGTTCGGCCCGATCGTCACCCGCACCAGCGGCTCGCTCGTCTCGGACCGCACCGGTGTCGTCACGGCATACGCGATGGTCAACCTCCAGGAGCGCGGCACCCTCTTCGTCGAGCCGACGACCGAGGTCTACGAGGGCATGATCGTCGGCGAGAACTCCCGCGCCGACGACATGGACGTCAACATCACCAAGGAGAAGAAGCTCACCAACGTGCGCGCCTCCTCCTCGGACAACTTCGAGAAGATCGTGCCGCCGCGCAAGCTCAGCCTGGAGCAGTCCCTCGAGTTCTGCCGCGAGGACGAGTGCGTCGAGGTGACCCCTGAGGCGGTCCGCATCCGCAAGGTCGAGCTCGACCAGACCCTCCGGGCCCGCGCCGCCTCGCGCGCCCGCAACGCCTGACCCACCCGCGACACCCCATCTCCGACGCCGAGGACCGCTTGACCCATGCGCGTGCGCATCACCCGCCGCTCCCGCCGAGCCGTCGTCGCCCTGTGCGCCGCGGCCGCGTCGCTGGGGGTGGCGGGCTGTCAGCCCTTCGGTGACCGACCCACCGCCGACCCGTCCGTCACGGCGTCACGCACCGGCAGCACCGCCGGTGGCACGCTCACGGCGCTCGCGCTCGGCCCGGTCACGGCCTGGGACCCGCAGCGGATCGGGTCGCGCGACGACATGGCGTTCGCGACCCGGACCTTCGTCCGGACCCTGACCGCCTACCAGCCGGCCGGCAAGGTCGCTGACCAGTCCACCCTCGTCGGTGACCTGGCCACTGACACCGGCCGGCCGTCGCCGGACCTGAAGACGTGGAGCTTCACCCTGCGCGAGGGCGTCACCTGGCAGGACGGCACCCCGGTGACCTGCGACGACGTCAAGTACGGCATCTCGCGGACCTTCTCGACCAAGGACGTGACCGGCGGCCCGGCCTACGCGCTGGTCATGCTCGACATCCCCAAGGAGCCGGACGGTACGAGCACGTATGCCGGTCCCTACGCGACCGGAGCCGCGGCCAAGGTCGGGCGGGCGGCATACGACAAGGCCGTCACCTGCGACGGGGAGACCATCACCTTCCACCTCGCCGCACCACAACCGGACTTCGGCGAGGTCGTCACGCTCCCGGCGTTCGCGCCGTACCCGCAGGCGCGGGACAAGGGCAAGGACTCCACCTACGACATCTGGTCGACCGGGCCCTACCAGCTGCAGGGGACGTGGACGCCGAGCAGCGGGGCCACCTTCGTCCGCAACACCCACTGGAACCGGACCTCGGACCCCATCCGCAAGGCCTACCCGGACACGATCGTCTACCAGGAGGGCGTCGAGACCCAGTCCGTCGTCCAGCGGATCATGGCCGACGGCGGCAACGGCAAGGCAGCCATCTCCCTGGACTCCGCGCCACCGGCGATGCAGCAGCAGATCGAGGCATCCAGCGAGCTGCGTGGCCGGTCGGTCAACCCGGGGGCCGGGCTCGTGGACTACCTCGCGCCCAACCTCAAGAGCAAGAAGATGGCCGAGCCCGACGTCCGCAAGGCACTCGGGCTGGCCACCAACCGCGACGCCTACGTGACCGCGCTCGGCGGGGCGACCGCCGCGCAGCCGACCTTCTCGGTCCTCCCGTCCGGGCTGACCGCCCACGGCGACGCCGACCCGGTCGGCGGCGGTCCCGCGGGCGACCCGACCGCGGCAGCGGCCCTGCTCACCCGGGCCGGGCTCACCCTGCCGGTCCCGATCACCGTCGCCTACCGGTCGACCGACACCTCCGACAAGGCGATGTCCGCCCTGGTCGCCGGCTGGACCAAGGGTGGCTTCAAGCCCACCCTCAAGCCGGTGGTCGACGACTACTTCACCCGGATCGCCGAGCCGGACTTCGCCAAGGGCGTCGATGTCTTCTGGGCCAACTGGGCGCCGGAATGGGCGTCGGCGTCGACCGTCCTCCCACCGCTCTTCGACTCACGGCTCAACCTCACGTCGGTGGGCACCGGTCGGGACTACGGCGCGGTGGCGGACCGGGCGGTCAACGACCAGATGACCAAGCTGGCGTCGGTGGCCGACCGCTCCACGCGGGAGGCCGGCTGGGCAGACCTGGACCGGACGCTCGTCGAGAAGGGCTACTACATCGGTCTCGCGCAGCGCAAGGCGATGTACCTGGCCGGGTCCGACGTGCGCAACTTCGGCGCCGACGAGGCGGTCGGCGGCTACGTCGAGCTCGCCGACATCGGGGTCAGATGAGCGAGAGCCGGGCAGTGGACGAGGGTCGCTTCCGGCTGGCCATGGGCCGGTTCGTGACGGGCGTCTGCGTCGTCACGGCTCGGGTCGACGGGCATGACCACGCCATGACCGCCAACGCGGTGGCCTCGGTGTCGGTCGACCCCCTGCTCCTCCTCGTCTGCGTCGAGCGCGAGGCGCGCTTCCACGACGCGCTCCTGCAGGCCGGAGCCTTCGCCGTCAACATCCTGGCCGCTGACCAACGCGCCACGGCCCAGTGGCTGGCCACTCGCGGGCGGCCGCTGCACGGGCAGCTGGACCTGGTGCCGCACGTGGTCGGCCCCGAGACCGGCAGCCCGCTGCTCGTCGAGGCCCTCGCCACCCTGGAGTGCCGGACCACCGACGTACACGTCGCGGGTGACCACAGCATCGTCGTCGGCGCGGTCGTCTCGGTCGACCTGTCCGACGAGACCCAGCCCGCCCTCACCTGGTACCGGAGCGGCTACGGCGCCATCGACTGAGGCGCCGTCAGGTAGGCGTAGGCCGAGTGGGTGGCAAAGCCCATCGCGCGGTAGAGGCTGAGCGCAGCGGCGTTGTCGCTCTCCACCTGCAGGTGCACGAGGTCGACGCCTGCGTCCTTCGCGTATGCCGCGAGCCGGGCCGTGAGGTGTGCGGCAAGGCCGCGACGCCGGTATGCCGGGTCCGTCCAGACCGCGCCGACTCCGGCCCAGCCGTCTCCGATCGCCAGACGTGCCAGGCAAACCGGCGTCGTGCCGGCGGCGTCCCTGTCCCGCAGCCCCAGGGTCTGAGACAGCCCGCCCCCGGGCGCGATGGCCCCGAACGCGACGTGCTCTCCGTCGCGCAGCACGCGCTCGGTCGTCTCCGGAAGCGTGGCGCGCGAGCGCCGGTAGGCGGTGAGCCACTCCGGGGTCAGGTCGGCGCTGATGGTCACGGCCGGGCCACCGGGGTCCGCCCCGGCGACAGTGGCCGTGGGAGCCGTCAGGTTGAGTGTGCGGCTGCCGACCGTGTAGCCACCCCCCAGGAGCACCGCTCCGAGCGGGTCCTCGTCGGGCTCGAACCCGGCCGGGCCGGCGACCGCGAAGCGCGCCGGAAGTCCGCGCGCGGCATACCAGGCCTCGACGCGCTCGACGGCCGTGGTGAGCGGCAGGCCGGGAGAGCCCACGGGCACCACCGAGTTGCCGCGCTGGGTGAAGCCGGCCGCGGCCCGCAGCCGCCAGTCGCCGAGAACCCCACGCTCGACCGCACCCCACGCCGGGAGCATGACCCGCTGCAGGTCCTCGACCGAGATGGCCAGGTGCGGGGCTCCGCTGCGGGCCGGTCGCGGCGGGATCACCTTGAGTGCCGTGAGGTCGGCCCGAGCCACCCGGATGTCGCCGAGTCGCGTTGCGACGGTGAGGAACTCGGCATCGGCGGCCACGAGATCGCCGACCACGTCGGTGAGGGTGGCGCCGGTGGCCGGGTCGGGGGACGGCAGGCGGTGTCGGGCGACGACCCGCGAGCCGACCATCGTGGTGACGCGGTCCTCCCCAGGCGGTGAACCCTGCACCTCACGGCCTGCCATCGCCCCATAGTATGGGCGCCATGACGTACGTGATCGCGCAGCCCTGTGTCGACCTCAAGGACAAGGCCTGCATCGAGGAGTGCCCCGTCGACTGCATCTACGAGGGTGAGCGCAGCCTTTACATCCACCCCGACGAGTGCGTCGACTGTGGTGCGTGCGAGCCGGTCTGCCCGGTCGAGGCGATCTACTACGAGGACGATGTGCCCGAGCAGTGGGCCGACTACTACAAGGCCAACGTCGAGTTCTTCGACGACCTCGGCAGCCCCGGCGGCGCCGCCAAGCTCGGCGTCATCGCCAAGGACCACCCGATCATCGCGGACCTGCCCCCGCAGCCCCACGATGAATGACGCCCTGAGGTGATCTCCGGCCTCCCCGACTTCCCCTGGGACTCGCTCGCTCCGTTCAAGGAGCGGGCGAGCGCCGTCTCCGGCGGGATCGTCGACCTGTCGATCGGCACGCCGGTCGACCCGACGCCGGCTGTCGTCCAGCAGGCCCTCTGCGCGGCCGCCGACGCACCCGGCTACCCGCAGACCTACGGGACGCCCGACCTGCGCGAGGCGGTCGCGACCTGGTTCGCGACCCGTCGCGGGGTGCCCGACGTCGACCCCGCCGGCGTGCTGCCGACCATCGGCTCCAAGGAGCTCGTCGCCTGGCTGCCGACCCTGCTCGGCCTCGGCGCGGGCGACATCGTCGGCTTCCCGACCGTGGCCTACCCCACCTACGACGTCGGTGCCCGGCTGGCCAAGGCGACCCCATTCCCCGCGGACGCCCTCACGGCATACGGCCCGCTGACCGCAGCCACTACGCCAAAACTGTTGTGGCTCAACACCCCCGGCAACCCCACCGGCAAGGTCCTCGGAGTCGAGCACCTCGCCAAGGTCGTCGCGTGGGCTCGTGAGCACGGCGTCATCGTCGCGAGCGACGAGTGCTACGCCGAGCTGGACTGGCGCACCGACCGGGGGAGCGACACCGCCCCGACGACGCCCTCGATCCTCGACCCGCGGGTCACCGGCGGTTCGCACGAGGGACTGCTCGCGGTCTACTCGCTGTCCAAGCAGTCCAACCTCGCCGGCTATCGCGCCGCCTTCGTCGCGGGCGACCCGAGGATCGTCGCGGGGCTGCTCGAGGTCCGCAAGCACGCCGGGATGATCGTCCCGTGGCCGGTCCAGCGGGCCATGCTCGCCGCCCTCGGTGACGTCGCGCACGTCGCGGCCCAGAAGGCGACGTATGCCGCGCGCCGGGCGACGCTGGCCGCCGCCGTCACGGCATACGGGCTCCGGATCGACGACTCCGAGGCGGGTCTGTACCTCTGGTCGACTGCCGGCGAGAACTGCTGGACCACGGTGGCCCGGCTCGCCGACCTGGGCATCCTGGTGGCGCCCGGGGCGTTCTACGGCGCCGCGGGCGCCGAGCACGTCCGGATCGCGCTCACCGCGAGCGACGAGCGCATCGCTGCGGCCGCCGACCGCCTCGCCGGCTGACCGGAGCAGGCGCCTGTGGAGTCGGCGAAACGCTGCGGTAGGTTCGGAGGAGGAGCAGGCATCGGCGCCCACCCCAGCCACCGCGCGGCAGGGCAGTGGCCAGTAGTCCCCCTCACCACGAGCAAGGAGTTGGTATGACAGGCGACACGGGCGCACAGCTCACAGCCGGCGACAAGACGCTCGACTTCAGGACGATCAAGGCCACCGAGGGCAACAACGGCTACGACATCTCGGCCCTGCTCAAGGAGACCGGCAACGTCACCCTGGACATCGGGTTCGTCAACACCGCGTCCTGCGAGAGTGCCATCACCTACATCGACGGCGACCAGGGAATCCTGCGCTACCGCGGCTACCCCATCGACCAGCTGGCCGAGAAGTCCAGCTTCCTCGAGGTCTCCTACCTGCTCATCTACGGCGCCCTGCCGACCCAGAAGGAGCTCGACGACTTCGACCTGCGGATTCGCCGGCACACGCTGCTCCACGAGGACCTGCGGGCGTTCTTCAACGGCTTCCCGCGCGACGCCCACCCGATGCCGGTGCTCTCCTCGGCCGTCTCCGCGCTCGGCACGTTCTACCAGGACAGCCTCGACCCGTTCGACACCCGCCAGGTCGACCTGTCGACCATCCGGCTGATGGCCAAGCTGCCGACGATCGCGGCATACGCCTACAAGAAGTCCGTCGGCCAGCCGTTCCTCTACCCGGACAACAGCCTGTCCCTGCCGGAGAACTTCCTCCGCCTGACGTTCGGGCTGCCGGCCGAGCCGTACGACCTCGACGAGGACATGGTTCGGGCCCTGGACCTGCTCCTCATCCTGCATGCCGACCACGAGCAGAACTGCTCCACCTCGACCGTCCGGCTCGTCGGCTCCTCGCACGCCAACCTCTTCGCCTCGGTGTCGGCCGGCATCAACGCCCTCTTCGGCCCGCTCCATGGCGGCGCCAACCAGGCGGTCCTGGAGATGCTGCAGGAGATCTACGACGACGGCGGTGACGTCGACAACTTCGTCAAGAAGGTCAAGAACAAGGAGGACGGCGTCAAGCTGATGGGCTTCGGCCACCGGGTCTACAAGAACTACGACCCGCGCGCCGCGATCATCAAGAAGAGCGCCGACAAGATCCTCAACAAGGACGGCGTCAACGACCCGCTCCTCGAGATCGCCCTCAAGCTGGAGCAGCACGCCCTCGAGGACGACTACTTCGTCAGCCGCCGGCTCTACCCCAACGTCGACTTCTACACCGGCCTGATCTACAAGGCCATGGGCTTCCCGACCAAGATGTTCACCGTCCTGTTCGCCCTCGGCCGGCTCCCCGGCTGGATCGCCCAGTGGCGCGAGATGATCGAGGACCCGCAGACCAAGATCGGCCGTCCGCGCCAGATCTACACCGGCGAACCCGAGCGCGACTACCTCCCCATCGCCTCCCGCTGAGTGGCCGACGAAGGGTCCGTATGCCGCGGCATACGGACCCTTCGTCGGCCACAGCTCAGTGTCCCCAACGACTCGGGAGGAAGGTGAGGTCCGCCCCGGCCGGCACCAGGCTGCTCCACGGGATGGTGAAGTCGACCACGCCGACGGCGCACGCGTAGTACGAGCAGTGGTCCACGCTGCCGTGCAGACCGCTGCGGCCGGGCCACAGGTCCACCCCGGCGGCCGTGAGCGGGGCAATGCCCGAGGCGTCGGTTCGGTCGCCCGTCCGTGCCTTGAGGGCTGCAGCTGCCGCAGCGTCGATGATGGCGTCGAGGCGCTGGTGGGTCAGGCCGTGGCGCTGCAGCTCGGCGACGATGGCGTCGTGCGTCACGACTACGCCGTGGGTCGTGTCGAGCACCTCGTAGGTCCGCTCATCGGTGCCGTGGGCGCCCCCGGCGTACAGGTAGCTCGCGCCCTGGACCACGACGAGCCCGTCGGTGTTGACCAGCACCGAGTCCTTCCTCGTGTAGGAGCCGGTTGCCGGGCCGGGCAGGTCGTTCGGCAGGGCGGTGCGCCAGCCGGCCAGCTCGGCGTCGCTGTCGGCGGTGATGGCCGCGTGCAGCGCGGCCACGCCCAGGACCGTGTCGCACCTGGCCGTGACCCGGGCGGTCATCGTCCGCACGGGAGCCGACCGGTAGGTGCTGGCAACCGGTTGGAAGGTGATCGTGACGGCCGGCGAGCAGCCCGGGTGCGCGGTCGAGGAGACCGACGCCGTCGATGACGCCGACGGGGTCGGTGCTGCTGAGGAGGTCGACCGCGCGCTCACGCTGCTGACCGGCCTGGGCGCCGTGCTGCTGGCGACCGTCGTGGTCGGAGTGCCGCACCCCGCGAGAGCCAGCGCCACGACCCCCATGCCGAGCAGGGCGACGCGCGAACGACGAACGGTCATCTTCCAAACCCCCGTTGCTGATCTGCCTTCACTGTGGACACTCTCTGAGACGGCGATCCCGGGGGCGGGGTTGGTAACAGTTCGGCTAGCCGAGAGTGATCACCACGGTGGCCGCCCCGACGGCCGATGAGGAGCGGTGCCAGACGTAGGCCTTTTCGCTCTTGGCACGGTGCCATTTCTGGTCGGCCACGGCGACGTCGGTGATCTGGAAGAGGTCGGCCTTCGCGACCGCCCATGAACCCGCGGCCCAGGCAGCGCGCGCGTCATGGGCGCTGATCGTGACGCGCTTGCCGGAAACTGTTGCGGTGAGGCCGGTTTCGCGGTCCAGGAGGCTGGCCAGGGCAGTGCCGTCGCCGGCCTTGGTGGCTCCGGCGAGGCTGCAGCCGACTCCTCCTGGGGTGTATCCGGACAGCGTGTCGGCGAGAACCCGGCCCTCCTGCTCGTGGTCGGCGTACGCCTCGGGTGCCGCACTGCGCTGGACGGCCTGGGCGACCTTGGTGATCTCCATCGTCTCGTAGCCCTTGATCTTGACGAGGGCGTCGTAGAAGGCGTTCGTGGCGTAGTCGGGGTCGAGCAGCTGGGCCTTGGTACCCCAGCCCTGGGACGGGCGCTGCTGGAACAGGCCGAGGGAGTCGCGGTCGCCGTACTGCAGGTTGCGCAGCTTGGACTCCTGCAACGCGGTCGCGATGGCGATCGTCGCGGCGCGAGCTGGCAGGCCGCGCCGCTTGGCGATGGCCACGATCGTCGCGGCGTTGGCCGTCTGCTCGGAGGTGTACCGGAACGCCGTCGCACCCGTCTTGGCCTGGCAGCCGGTGCTCGCCCACGGAGTCCCGACACCGCGCACCCCGATGTATGCCGCGCCGGCGACGACCACGGCCATCGCGCCGAGAACCACCCGACCCAGTACGCGTCTGCGGCCGGACCGGGGCTGCTCCTCGGAGAGGATCAGCCCCACGGGGCGCGTGCCGGACATTGCGGTGGTGTCTTTCTGGGAGTGCCCGATCTGGGCGGGCCGGGGGCGGTGGTCGGGTGCGGGTGGGCGCTTGGTCAGTCGTTCGCGTGCAGTGCGCTGTTGAGCGCGATGCCGTGCCCGGCCCGCGGTCGCGCCTCGACCCGGCCGGTGACCGAGTTGCGGATGAACAGCAGCCCGTCCTGACCGCTCAACTCCCGGGCCTTGACGACGGTTCCGTCGGGCACGGTGACCTTGGTCCCGGCCGTGATGTAGAGGCCCGCCTCGATCACGCAGTCGTCGCCCAGCGCGATCCCGCAGCCTGACTCGGCGCCGAGCAGGCACCGCTTGCCGATCCGCACCCGCTCCGTGCCGCCACCGGACAGGGTGCCCATGATCGAGGCGCCACCGCCGATGTCGGACCCGTCGTCGACGACGACGCCCTGGACGATCCGGCCCTCGACCATCGAGGTCCCCAGAGTGCCGGCGTTGAAGTTGACGAAGCCCTCGTGCATGACGGTGGTGCCGCTGGCCAGGTGCGCGCCGAGGCGGACCCGGTCGGCGTCGGCGATCCGCACGCCGGCGGGCACGACGTAGTCGGTCATCCGGGGGAACTTGTCGACGCCGAAGACCTGGACCGGTCCGCGGGCGCGCAACCGCAGGCGTACGTCCTCGAAGCCCTCCACCGCGCACGGACCGTGGTTGGTCCACACGACGTTGGCGAGGGCGCCGAAGATGCCGTCGAGGTTGACCGTGTTGGGCTCCACGAGAGTGTGGCTGAGCAGGTGCAGCCGCAGGTAGGCGTCGCTGGCACCCGACGGCGGCGCATCGAGGTCGATCTCGGTCGTGACCACCTCGGTCCGGGTGCCACGCGCCTCGTCGGCGCCCGCGAGCTCCGTCAGCCCGGCCGGGGCGTCGGACCCGTCCCGGCCGCCGAGGGCGGGTGAGGGGTACCACGTGTCGAGCACGGCACCTGCCTCGGTGATGGTGGCGAGCCCATGGCCCCAGGCGCTGCGCGTCGACGTCATGGCTCCATTCTCCGGTAAGTCTTCGCCGGCCTCGACTTGGGGTCACTTCGCTGACGGATAGGGTTTTCGTATGCCGGACTCGCCCGACTCCCATGCCCTCTCGACGGCTCTCGACCTCACCGCCGACATCGTCGAGCTGACGACCGCGCTGTGCGACATCGAGTCGGTGAGCCGGGACGAGCGGGCGATCTGCGACGCGATCGAGGTGGCGCTTGCTCCGCTTCGCCATCTCACGGTGACCCGGATCGGCAACACCCTCGTCGCCCGCACCGACCTCGGCCGGGCCGAGCGGGTCGTCCTCGCCGGCCACATCGACACCGTTCCGCTCACCCAGGACCCCGCCAACCTGCCCGTCCGCCGCGAGGGCGAGGACCTGTGGGGCCGCGGCACCGTCGACATGAAGGGTGGCGTCGCCGTCCAGCTCAAGGCCGCCCTGGTGGCCGAGCCGAGTCGGGACCTCACCTTCGTGTTCTACGAGGGTGAGGAGATCGACAGCGAGTTCAACGGGTTGCTCCACATCCACCAGCAGCGCCCCGACCTGATCGCGGACGCCGACTTCGCCGTCCTGCTCGAGCCGACCGGCGCCATCGTCGAGGGCGGCTGCAAGGGCACGCTGCGCGCCGAGGTCGTCACCAAGGGCATCGCCGCCCACTCCGCCCGTCCGTGGAACGGCCACAACGCCATCCATGACGCCGGAGCGATCCTGTCCCGGCTCGCGGCATACGAGCCCGAGATCGTGGACGTCGACGGCCTGGAGTACCGCGAGGCCATGAACGCGGTGGGGATCGCCGGCGGTATCGCCGGAAACGTCATCCCGGACCGGTGCGTCGTGACCGTCAACTACCGGTACGCCCCCGACAAGTCACCCGAGGACGCGCTCGCCGTGGTCAACCAGCTGTTCAGCGGCTACGTGGTGGTCGTCAAGGACAACGCCGGTGGAGCGCGCCCGGGTCTGCAGCTGCCGGCGGCAAAGGCCTTCGTCGAAGCTCTGGGCGTCGACGTCGTCGCCAAACAGGGGTGGACCGATGTCGCCCGCTTCGCCGCGATGGGCGTGCCGGCCGTCAACTTCGGCCCGGGCGACCCCAACCTCGCCCACCACGACGAGGAGCGGTGCCCCGTCCGGGACCTGTACGCCTGCGAGGCGGCCCTGCTGCGCTGGGTGGGCTGAGCTGCGCTGGGTGGGCTGAGCGTCAGCCGGCCCGGTTAGGGTGTCGGTCGTGAAGGACATGGGGCGCCCCGACTACTACCAGGGACCCGTCGTGCTCCGCGGCGACCAGGTGCCGTCGACGACGGCCGACCAGCGACTCCTGGACAACGTCGGCGACAGCGGGTGGGTGCACGCCGACCCGTGGCGGGTCATGCGGATCCAGGCCGAGTTCGTCGAGGGGTTCGGCGCGCTCGCCGAGCTCGGGTCGGCGGTCAGCGTCTTCGGGAGCGCCCGGACCAAACCGGACAGCCCGGCATACGAGATCGGAGTCCGGCTCGGGAAGGCTCTCGTCGCGGCCGGGTATGCCGTGATCACCGGCGGGGGGCCGGGGGCGATGGAGGCGGCCAACAAGGGCGCGCGGGAGGCCGGCGGCACGTCGGTCGGGCTCGGGATCGAGCTGCCGTTCGAGACCGGGCTCAACGACTACGTCGACCTCGGGGTCAACTTCCGCTACTTCTTCGCCCGCAAGACGATGTTCGTCAAGTACGCCCAGGGCTTCGTCGTCCTGCCCGGCGGTTTCGGGACCCTCGACGAGCTCTTCGAGGCGGTCACCCTCGTCCAGACCCAGAAGGTCACGTCCTTCCCGATCGTGCTGCTCGGCACCGACTACTGGTCCGGACTGCTCGACTGGCTCCGCGGCCCGGCCCGGGCCGCCGGCACGGTCAGCGAGACCGATCTCGGGCTCCTGCACCTCACCGACGACGTCGACGAGGCGGTCGCCTGGGTCCGGGCGGGGGATCGGCGGTGATCTGGACCTTCTTCATCGTCGTGGGGCTCGGTCTCGTGGCGGTGATCGCCGCCCTGGTCACCTCACGTCTCCCGTACGACCCGATGGCGGAGGCGGTGACGACGGCCCACGACCCAGGACTGCCAGGCGTCCCGCACGCGCGGGACGTCGACGGAGTCCGCTTCGACACCGCCCTTCGCGGCTACCGGATGGAGCAGGTCGACGACGTCCTCGACGCACTGCGCGACCGGCTGGCTGCCCAGGACGCGACCATCGCCGCCCTGCGCGCGGGATCTGACGACGAGGAGATCGCGTCGACGGGCCAGCCGGATCCCCTTGAGGGAGCCGAGTCGGCTCGTCCTCTCGACGTCCTCGACGCCGACGGCCGTTGAGCCGGCGATGGCGTTCACGATCCGGCTGGAGTCGACGGCCGCGGCCGATCGGCTCTGGGCGGTCCTGACCGACTTCCCCGGCCACGAGCGGCTCGTCCCGGCGACGACGATCCAGACCGACCCCGGGACACCACGGGTCGGCTGGGAGTTCACCGCCACAACCGGGCGGGGCGCGGCGGCGGTCCCCGATCGGATGCTGCTGACGGTCTGGGAGCCGCCCGTGCGCTTCCGGCTCGTCAAGCTCGGACCGGTCCTCACCGGTTGGGTCGACGTGTCGGTCACGATGGCCGGCCCCGGGTCGTGCCTGACCTGGACCGAGGAGGTCCGGCCGCGAGCGTTCCCCCGAGCGCTGCAACCGGTCGTCGACGCGACCGCCGAGCGTGCCTACCGCCGGGTCCTCGCCTCCTTCGTGGCAGCGGCCGAGCAGGCGACACCCGAGACTCAGGGGAACTCGTGAGCGCCGGCCAGGGCGTCGTCATCGGCGCGGACGGGCTGGCCCGGTGTCCGTGGGGTGGCGGGTCGGCGGACTACGTCGCCTACCACGACGAGGAGTGGGGACGCCCGGTGCACGGCGAGACGGCCCTCTTCGAGCGGCTGACCCTGGAGGCGTTCCAGTCCGGGCTCGCGTGGATCACCATCCTGCGCAAGCGGGAGGGCTTCCGTGCCGCCTTCGACGGCTTCGACGCCGATGCCGTCGCGGCATACGACGAGAGCGACCGAGCACGGCTGATGGCCGACGCCGGGATCGTCCGCAACCGGGCCAAGATCGACGCCGCCCTCCGCAACGCGCGTGCCGTCGTCGACCTGCGTGCTGCCGGCGGCCTCGACGCGCTCGTCTGGAGCCAAACCCCGACCGGCCACATCCCGCCCCGGACCACGGCCGACCTGCGGGCCACGAGCCCGGAGTCGGTCGCGCTCGCCAAGGCGCTGAAGCGGGCCGGGTTCGTCTTCGTCGGGCCGACGACGATGTATGCCGCGATGCAGGCCTGCGGGCTCGTCGACGACCACCTGGCCGGGTGTCACCGGTCCGGCGCCCGATGAGCCGCTCGCTCCTCCTGCGGGCCACGTTGCTCTACCTCGCAGTCCGGCTGGTCTCCGGCGTCCTGCTCTGGCATGCGTCGGCGGGTCAGGTGCCCTATCCGGCGTGGACCGGACCGCACCCGGGCTACCTCGACATGACCGTCCTGTGGGATGGGTCCTGGTACCGGAAGATCGCCGAGGGCGGCTATCCGGCCACCCTCCCGCTCGACCCGGACGGGCAGGTGAGCCAGAACGCCCTGGCCTTCTTCCCCGTCTACCCGCTCCTCTGCCGAGGGCTCATGGCGCTCACCGGGCTGTCCTTCCCGCTCGTCGGCTCCACCGTGTCGCTGCTGCTCGGCCTGGCCGCCGCCCTGGTCATCGTCGCGCTCTTCGTCCGTCGGATGTCGCCGTCGGTCGCGCTCGGCGCCATGCTGGTGTGGGCCGCCTTCCCGTCCTCCCCGGTCCTGCAGATCGCCTACACCGAGTCGCTCGCCTGCCTCGTCGTGGCGGGCTGGCTGTGGCTCGTCGTGGAGCGACGCTGGCTCGGTGCCGGGGCACTCGCGCTCCTCGTCGGGCTCAGCCGGCCGATCGCGGCGCCGCTCTGCATCGTGCTCGCGGTGGCGTTCGTCGCCCGGTGGAGGCGACGGGACGAGGCGCCGCTGCGCAGGCCCGAGCTGGTCCGGATGGGAGCGTCGGCCGTGGGGGCGGTGCTCGCCGTCGTCCTCTGGCCGGCCATCGTCGCGTGGCGCACCGGGGTGCCCGACGCCTTCACCCAGACCCAGGCCGCCTGGCGGGCCGACCATGCGATCCAGTGGTTCTCGGGCTGGCTCTCGATCACCGAATGGGCGCTACGGGACACCCCCCGGCCGGTGGTCTACGCCCCGGTGCTCCTCACGGGTGTCGTCGCGGGCCTGATGACGGCCGTCCTCGGTCCGTGGGCCCGGCGACTCGGTCCGGAGCTGCGGGCCTGGTCGCTCGCCTACCCGGCATACCTCGCCGTCGCGATCGACCCGTTCACCTCGGTCTTCCGCTTCGCCCTCCCGCTCTTCTCGCTCGGCGCCGTCCTCATCGGTGGCGCCCGACCCGAGGGGCCGTCGCGCTGGTGGGTCGCCCGGACGGCCGCGCTGGTCGTGGTCGGCATCGCCCTCCAGGTGCTCTGGATCGACAAGCTGCTGGTCTTCCATCCGCCGACGGACTACCCGCCGTGACCGCCGTGCTGAGCTCGCAGGGCCGCCAGCGGCTCGCCGAGCGTGCCCTGGCCCACCCAGTCCGAACCCTCCTCCTCGCGTATGCCGCGTCGCGGCTCATCGGCTTGGTGGCCCTCTGGGCGGCGGCCACGTTCGCCCAGAACCCGGCCGGTGTCGGTCACCTGCACCCGAACGTGTGGGACATGTTCGGGCTCTGGGACGGGACCTGGTACGCCCGGGTCGCACGCGACGGCTACCCGGTACCCATTCCCACGGACCCGGACACGGGTCGGATCACCTACAGCACGTGGGCGTTCTACCCGGCCTTCCCGATGCTCCTGCGGGCACTCACCGCGCTCGGCCTACCGTTCGTGCTCACCGGGGTCGTGCTGAACGTCCTCATCGGGGCGGCCGCGACGGTGGTCGTCTGGGCGGTCCTGCGGCAGGGGGCCCACGCGTCCAGGCAGCCCGCGAGGGAGCGGCTGGCGCTGGTGGGCGCCATGTTGTGGTGCCTCCATCCGGCGACCACGGTTCTCCTGCAGCCCTACTCCGAAGCGCTCGCCGTGCTCCTCCTCGGCCTCTGCCTGGTGCTGCTCATCAGGCGGCACTACCTGGCTGTGGCCCTGGTGAGCCTCCTCCTCGGCCTCACCCGGGGTGTCGCCCCCGCCATCGGCGTGGTGATCCTCGCCCACCTGTGGGCGCGGTGGCGCGAGGACCGGGCGGCCGGGTGCCCGCCGCTCGCCGGCCAGCGGCTGAGCGTGGTCGCCATGCTCTTCGCCGGGGGAGTGTCCGGCCTGATCTGGCCCGCGTACGCGGGGTGGGTGACCGGCATACCGGCCGCCTTCTTCGACGTCCAGGCGGCCTGGGGCCAGCGGCCCGCCGATGGGCCGTTCGTCCTGTGGGTCACCTGGGCCTGGGGCACGAAGGGGCTCTTCTCGCTGGCCGTCCTCGTCGCCTGCATCGGCACCTACCTCGCCCTCGTCCTCGGGCGGCACGGTCGCTGGCTGTCGGTCGAGGCGCGGGTCTGGGCGGTGGCCTACCCGCTGTACATGTTCGCCGTCGTCCGGCCGATCACGAGCATGTGGCGGTTCATGCTGCTCGACTTCCCCGTCATGGCCCTCGTCGCGTCGGTGGCCATGCGGACCTCGACCGGCGCAACCGTCGTCCCGCACTGGCGACGTCGGGTCGCCCTGATCGTCGTCGTGCTCGTCGGCGGGGTCCTGTGGTGGACCTGCACGATCTGGCCGTACACCCCGTGGGGGTCCCGTCCGCCGTGATCGGTGAGGGGACGATTTCCCCCGGCGCCACCGACTGGGAGATAATGGAGCAGACCAGTGACTCCGGGTTCGGCCCGGGTGCTGAGCAGGGCCGGGAGTCCAAGCGATGGGTGATCTGCGCTCCCGGACCGAGAAGGGAATGAGATGGCGGCTATGAAGCCCCGCACGGGCGACGGACCTCTTGAGGTGACCAAGGAGGGCCGGGGAATCGTGCTGCGGATGCCCTTGGAAGGCGGCGGCCGGCTCGTCGTCGAGATGACCCCCGACGAGGTGCGTGCCCTCGGCCAGGCCATCGACAACTGCGACGGCCTGAAGTAGTCACACCCCGCACTGTTGCTCGACCCCCGACCCCTGCCGGTCGGGGGTCGAGTCGTATGCCGGGCCGTCGCCAGCCGCTGACTTCCGTCAGCCACCGTTGTGCGCCATGGCGCTCAACGCGATCACCGGCGCACCGCGCGGTGCGCCGGTGGCGGGGTTCTGCGCCGTGGCGCGGTGTGGCGTCGGGCCGAGCACCGTGGCGTACGCCGCCCCGTATGCCGGGTGGCTAGGGTGGCCGCTGTGAGCCAGCGCCCCGTCGTCGCCGTCTTCAACGGCCCCAACCTCAACCTGCTCGGCGAACGGCAGCCGGAGGTCTATGGCTCGGGCACCCTCGCCGACCTGCGGGAGCTCTGTCGCGCGACGACCGAGGCCCACGGTTGGGATCTGGACTTCCGGCAGACCAACCACGAAGGCGTCCTGCTCGAGGCGATCCACGAGATCCGGCACACGGCATACGGGCTCGTCCTCAACGCGGCGGCCTGGACTCACACGTCGGTCGCCATCCACGACGCCCTGGCCCTTGTCCGGTGTCCGGTGGTCGAGGTCCACCTCTCCGATGTCCACGCCCGTGAGGCGTTCCGCCACCACTCGTACGTCACGCCGCGGGCCGCCCTGGTCATCGTCGGCCGGGGCGCGCAAGGCTACGTCGACGCGATCGAGGCGCTGCCCGGGCTCCGGTCCGACCCCGGCACGGGGTGACGCGAAGGGTGAGACAACCCACCGCCCGCCATCGGCGGGCGATAGGTTCGGACCGACCGCTCGCCCACGACAGGACAGGCTCACCGATGGATGCTGGCTACGGACTGGCGGTGCGCTGGTCGCTCCGCGAAGCCCCGGACGGCGTGGCCGACGACTTGCGTGAGTACGTCGTCGGGACCTCGATCGCCCGGTTCATGTTCCTCGACGGGCTCGCCTTCAAGCTGTGGCGGATGGTCGAGGGGGAGTGGTTCGAGGGAACCTACGTCTTCGACACCCCGTTGGCGCGGGACGAGTTCCAGGCGCAGTTCGAGCAGACCGCCGCCCACGCACCGGGCACGAAGATCATCGGGTCGCCGCCGGTGGCCGTCGAGCCCTATGAGGTCGTCGCGATCGCCGAGGGGCCGGGTGCGTTTCGCCGGGGCCCCGGGCCGGGTCGGGCCTGACGCCTATCGCTTGACGGCCGCGAGCACGCCGTCGCCGACGGGCAGGAGCGTCACGATCAGCCGGTCGTCGTCGCGCAGGGCCTTGCCGAGGTCGCGGAGCGTCACAGTGTCGGCATCGCGCACCGCCGGGTCGGCCACCTTGTCGTGCCACAGCATGTTGTCCAGCGCCAGGACACCACCGGAGCGCAACAGCCGGATCGCGTGCGCGACGTAGTCGGGGTAGCTCGCCTTGTCGGCGTCGATCACCACCATGTCGTATGCCGCGTCCGTCATCCGGGGGAGGACCTCCAGGGCCGGCCCGGTGATCACCCGGGTGCGCTGATGCGGGACTCCGGCCTCGGCATATGCCCGCTTGGCGGCCCGGCCGTGCTCGGCCTCGACGTCGATGGTCGTGAGCACGCCGTCGGAGTGCATGCCCTCGAGCAGCCACAGGCCGGACGTGCCCGCACCGGTGCCGATCTCGATCACCGACTGGGCGCCCACGGCCGCCGCGAGCAGGCGTAGCGCAGCCCCCGCGCCGGTCCCCACCGGGGTGGCGCCGAGCTCCGCGCCACGCCGACGAGCCGCCTCGGTGACGTCGCCCTCGGGGACGAACTCCTCGGCATACGTCCAGCTGGCGGGTTTCTGTGCGCTCATGGCACACCACCCTACTGGCGCGGGCACCCACGGTCGGCGCCGTGAACGCCTGGGGAACACAGGCTCCTCACAGTCGGTTGGGGAACCATGACAGGCCCATGGACGTCTGTCACAGCAAGACGTCCGCACGAAAGAGGTGACTTCAGCGTGACCACGACCCACGAGGTCAGCACGCCCGACCTGACCCAACCCACCGAGGAGACCGCTCCGTGGGTTCCGCCCACCTGGGAAGAGGTCGTCGAGCAGCACTCGGCCCGCGTCTACCGCCTCGCCTACCGACTGACCGGCAACCAGCACGACGCCGAAGACCTGACGCACGACGTGTTCCTTCGGGTCTTCCGGTCGCTCAGCTCCTACACGCCGGGCACCTTCGAGGGCTGGCTGCACCGCATCACGACCAACGTCTTCCTGGACAAGATGCGTCGCAAGCAGCGGATCCGCTTCGACGCACTCTCCGACGAGGCGGCTGCGCGGCTCGCCAGCCGTGAGCCGGGGCCGGAGCAGACGGTCCACGACGGCATGTTCGACGATGACATCCAGCGCGCGCTGGACGCCCTCCAGCCCGACTTTCGGGCCGCAGTCGTCCTCTGCGACATCGAGGGCCTGACCTATGAGGAGGTCGCGGCGACGCTCGGCGTCAAGCTCGGCACGGTCCGCTCGCGGATCCACCGGGGCCGGGCCCAGCTGCGCGAGGCCCTGGCCCACCGGGCACCCACCCGTCCGGTCGTCGAGGTCCCGTCCGCCACCAGCCGCCGCCCGGTCGCACCGGCGCTGCAGGGGTCGCGGTGAACCTTCGCCCCGGTCCCGGACACCTGACCGACGAGCTCAGCGAGTATGCCGCGGGCCGGCTGCCCGACGTCCGTGCCCTCCACTGGGACCGGCACCTCGTCGCCTGTGAGACCTGCCGAGCGTCAGTGTCCGTCGAGCGACGGCTGCAGGCGGTCATGACCGCCGGGCCGAGCATGCCTTCGAGCCTGCGCACGACGCTTATCGCCATGGGTGCGGACCTGTCTCTGCCCGCGTCGATGCCGGTGTCGGTTCCTGCGCAGCCCGTTGCGGCCCGGGTCTCTGCGGGTCGACGTGTGCCCAGCGTGCCCGACGTGCCACCGGCTCCGTTCGGCCTGACCCTGCCCACGGCATACGCACTGCCGACCGTGCGCCCCACCTCGCCGCCCCTGCATCGCAGCCCGCTCCGGTCGGCGGTCATGGCCACCGTCGTTGCCGGAGCCTCCGCCGCGGCCGCCTGGGGTCTGGGGGTGACGACCGGCGCGACCGGGGTGGCGACGAGCGGCGTTCGCCCGGCTCCCGCCGCCACCACTGCAACCACTCGCGCTGCCGGTTCGTCGGGTTCGTCCGGCGGTCTGGGGACACAGATCGGGTCCCCGTCGACGGCCGTTCCGGCTGCCTACCGGTGGACCGCCCAGATGGCCGGCCTGCGCGTCGGTCCGACCGAACAGGCACAATCGACTCCATGACCGACCCGACCTCCGGCCGGCCCACTGATGACGTCGCACGGCCGTGGGTGCCGTCGCCCGAGGTGTCCTCGCCGGCCGCCGACGCATCCCCGACCGAGCCGATCCCGCTCGACGAGACCCGTCCGCAGGGCGAAGGCATGGGCTGGTTCCTCGACCACCCGCCGACCGAACCGGTCGAGCCGGCCGAGCAGGCCGAGGCGGCCGACGCGGGGTCGGGCTCCCCGGCTCTGCCTCCGCCGCCCGTCTTCGCACAGCCCTCGCCGCCCTTGGCGCCACCGGCATACGACGACCCGAACCTGACGCCACCCACCGGCCCGGCGGCCGACCCCGGACCACCGGTTGTGCGGGCGCGCCGTGGTCCTGGCTGGCTCTCCGTGCTCGGCATCGCGGCGGTCGCGGCGATCCTCGCCGGCCTCGTCGGAGGTGGCCTCGGGGCCTACCTCGCCAACTCCGGCCGACTGGGGTTCGGCCGCACCGCGTACCAGGCGCCCACCGCGACCGGCGGCGCCGTCGCCCGGCCAGCGGGCAGCATCGCGAGCATCGCCGCCAGTGCGCTGCCGAGCGTGGTCACCATCCAGGTGAGTGCCGGCACCGGTGAGGACACCGGATCGGGCTGGGCCTTCGACGACCAGGGCCACATCGTCACCAACAACCACGTCGTCGAGGCCGCGGCCGACGGCGGCAAGATCGTCGTCGAGCTGTCCAGCGGCAAGAAGGTCGATGCCACCATCGTCGGCCGCGACCTGTCCTACGACCTGGCGGTCATCAAGGTCACCGGCGTGGCGCTGAAGCCGCTGCCGATCGGCAGGTCCTCGGAGGTGGCGGTCGGCGACGGAGTGATCGCCGTCGGCGCACCGCTCGGTCTGGAGAGCACCGTGACGAGCGGGATCGTCTCGGCGCTCAACCGGCCGGTGTCCCCGGGGGGCGCCTCGGGACAGTCGTTCATCAACGCGATCCAGACCGACGCTGCCATCAACCCCGGCAACTCCGGCGGTCCGCTCCTGGACATGCAGGGCCGGGTGATCGGCGTCAACAGCGCCATCGCGCGCGTCCCGGGCGCCGACAGCTCCTCCCAGTCCGGCAACATCGGCGTCGGCTTCGCCATCCCGAGCGACCAGGTCGGCCGCACCGCCGAGCAGCTCATCCGCACCGGCAAGGCCGAGCACCCCGTCATCGGTGTCTACCTGGACCAGAGCTACACCGGCGAGGGCGTCAAGATCGCCCCCGGTGCGGTCGACGGCAAACCCGCCGTGGACCCCAAGGGCCCTGCCGCCGCGGCCGGGCTGCAGGCCGGTGACGTCATCCTCGCCTTCGAGGGCCGCCCGATGACCAGCGACGACGAGCTGGTCGTCGCGATCCGGGCCAAGGCGGTCGGCGACGAGGTCACCTTGAGGGTGCGTCGGGACGGCAAGGAGTTCGATGTCAGAATGACGCTGAAGGCCGGCAGCCAGTAGCCGTCGCCGGTGGTCGACCCCGACCCAGAGACACTCCAAGGAAGGCGGACCCGTGGACATCCTCGGGCTGAACGGTTGGGAGCTCATCGTCCTGGCCTTCCTCGCCGTCCTCCTGCTCGGCGACCGGATGCCGGAGTATGCCGCGAAGCTGGCCCGGTTCATCCGGGCCGCCAGGGTGATGGCCGAGGGGGCCAAGACCCAGCTCAAGGACCAGCTCGGTCCCGAGTACGAGGACATCAACTGGCGCCAGTACGACCCGCGTCAGTACGACCCCCGGCGGATCGTCCGGCAGGCCCTGATGGAGCCCCTGGAGGACGCGTTCTCGCTGGATGACGGCGCGAGCGGAGCGGCCGACGAGACGCCGACGCCACCTGCCGCGACCGGCATACCGTCCACGTCGTGGGACCCGCACCGGGCGACCCCTTACGACCCCGACGCGACCTGACCCACGCGCCCCAGCTTTCCCGCCCCATCCGGGAAAGCCCTCTTCGCAAGGGTTGACAACCCCCGCGAAGCTGCCGTTCCCCTGTGAAGCGCCCGCCGTCAGCGGCCGGTCGGCGTGAGGCCCAGGCTGCGGCCGGCCAGGCCACGGGCCCGGCTGGACAGGCCCTTGGCGATGCCGCGCAGGGCCACGGCTGCCGCGCCGTCGGGGTTGCCGAGGACCACGGGTACACCGGTGTCGGCGCCGATCCGCAGGGTCGTGTCGAGCGGGATCTGCCCCAGCAGCGGGACGTCGGTGCCGACCGTGCGGCCGAGCGAGGCCGCGACGGTCTGGCCACCGCCGGAGCCGAAGATCTCCTGTCGGGTCCCGTCGGGCAGCTCGAGCCAGGACATGTTCTCGATGACGCCGGCGATCCGCTGGTGGGTCTGCACGGCGATCGAACCCGCTCGCTCGGCCACCTCCGCTGCCGCCTGCTGCGGGGTCGTCACGACGAGGATCTCGGCGCCGGGGATGAGCTGGGCGACGGAGATGGCGATGTCGCCGGTGCCCGGCGGCAGGTCGAGGAGCAGGACGTCGAGGTCGCCCCAGAACACGTCGCCGAGGAACTGCTGCAGGGCCCGGTGGAGCATCGGCCCGCGCCAGACGACCGGCTGGTTGCCGGGGACGAACATGCCGATCGAGATGACCTTCACGTCGTAGGCGATGGGCGGCAGGATCATGTCGTCGACCTGGGTCGGCTTGCCGGACACCCCGAGCATCCGGGGGATCGAGAACCCGTAGATGTCGGCATCGACGACACCGACGCGCAGCCCGTTCTGGGCCATGGCAGCGGCGAGGTTGGCCGTCACCGACGACTTGCCGACACCGCCCTTGCCCGACGCGACGGCATACACCCGGGTGAGCGATCCCGGCTTCGCGAACGGGATCTCGCGCTCGGTCTGGCCGCCGCGCAGCTGGGTCTTGAGGTCGGCGCGCTGCTCATCGCTCATGACGCCGAGGGTGACGTTGATGCTCGTGACGCCCGGGACCTTGAGCACCGCGGCAGTCGTGTCACGGGTCAGGGTCTCCTTGAGCGGGCAGCCGGAGATGGTGAGCAGGATGGTCACCTCGACGTGGCCGGCCTCGTCGGCCTCCGCGGACTCCACCATCCCCAGCTCGGTGATCGGCTTGCGGATCTCAGGGTCGTTGACCGTCGCCAGAGCGGCGCGGAGGGCTTCGTGGGTGACGCTCGGCATGGCCCCATGCTAGGCGCCCGTATGCCGCCCTCCCGCACCGGCAGTGGCCGGTGGCTCCTCTTCAGGAACGATCTTGGTCACCGTGAGTCCCCGCTCCTCCATCTCGTCCAGGAGATCGCGCAGCTCACCGCGGACGAAGTCGCGGGTCGCGGAGTCGCGCATGGCGATCCGCAGGGCGGCCACCTCGCGGGTGAGGAACTCGGTGTCGGCGAGGTTGCGCTCGTCGCGGGTCCGGTCCTGCTCGAGGGCTACCCGGTCGCGGTCGGCCTGGCGGTTCTGGGCGAGGAGGATCAGCGGCGCGGCATACGAGGCCTGGAGCGACAGGATCAGGGTGAGCAGGGTGTAGTTCTGGGCCCGGGGGTCGAACTGCTGGGACGGCGGGGCGAAGGTGTTCCAGGCGAGCCAGGCGGTGACGAAGACCGTCATCCCGAGGATGAACCCGGGCGTGCCCATCCAGCGGGCGAACCGCTCGGAGAGGACGCCGAACGCCTCCTCGGTGAGTCCAGCCGGCGCGCTGAGGATGCGGCGCCGGGCCTCGCGCGGCTGGTCGAGCCGTACGGTGCGGCCGCGCCGCTCAGCCATGGGTCACCTCGCGGCGGTCCTCGCGCCAGTCGTCGGGCAGCAGGTGGTCGAGCACGTCGTCGACGGTGACCGCGCCGACGAGCAGGCCGGCGTCGTCGACGACCGGGATGGCGATGAGGTCGTAGGTGGCGAGCATCCGGGTGACCTGGTCCAGCGGCGCGCTCGGGGAGAGCGGCTCGACCCCCTTGTCGAGGATGCCGCCGATCGAGGCGTGCGGGGGCTCACGCAGCAGCCGCTGGATGTGGACCATCCCGAGGAACTTGCCGGTCGGGGTCTCCAGGGGCGGTCGGCATACGAAGACCGTCGTCGCCAGAGTGGTCGAGAGCTCCTGGCGACGGACGACGGCGAGCGCCTCGGCGATGCTGGCCTCCGGCCCGAGGATGACCGGCTCGGTCGTCATGAGGCCACCGGCGGTGTTCTCGTCGTAGGTGAGCAGGCGGCGCAGGTCGGCGGCGTCGTCGGGCTCCATGATCTGCAGCAGCGCCTCGGCCTGCTCGGGTGGGAGCTCGTTGAGCAGGTCGGCGGCGTCGTCGGGCTCCATCGCCTCCAGGACGTCCGCGGCGCGGGCGTTCTCCAGGCCGACGAGGATCTCGACCTGCTCGTCCTCCGGGAGCTCCTCCAGGACGTCGGCGAGCTTGTCGTCGTCGAGGGCGGCTGCGACCTCGGCCCGCCGCTTGGGGCTGAGGTCGTGGATGACCTCGGCCAGGTCGGCCGGCTTGAGGTCCTGGTAGGTCTCGAGCAGCTTGGCGGCGCTCTGCTCCTGGGCATCGCCGACCTCGTGCAGGCCGGTGACGTCCTCGATCGGGACCAGCACCATCTCACCGCGACGGCGGCCGAGGGCGGTCCGGCGGTGGGGACCCTTGCGGACGTAGACCCGCGAGACCGACCACTCGCGGGTCCGCTCACGCTCGATGCCGACGTCCTCGATCGTCGCGTCGATGACCTGGCCGTCCTCCATCCGGGCCCGGACCTGGCGCTCGACGAGCTCGGCGAGGACGAGGGTCTCGTTGGATCGCTGCTCGAACCGGCGCATGTTGACCAGGCCGGTCGTGATGACCTGACCGCCGTCGACGCTCGTCACGCGGGTCATCGGGACGAAGACCCGGCGACGGCCGGGGACCTCGACGACCAGGCCGATGACGCGCGGGCGCGACCGGGTGGCACTGAAGGTGAGGACGACGTCGCGGACCCGGCCGACGGGGTCGCCGAGCGGGTCGAACACGGCCAGCTCGGCCAGCCGACCGACGAAGACGCGCGACGCGGTGCTCACCGGAGCAGGTTATCGGTCGTATGCCGCGTGCCCGGGGTGCCCTGCCGTGCCGGAGAGGGACCGCGTCGCTCAGGCCGTGGGGCGTTGGCGCCGGCGGCGCTGGGGGCGGCCGCCCAAGTGCCAGGGACGCCAGCCGGCGGTCGAGGGCGGGGCGGGATGGACCGGCATCCGGCCGGAGTCGGCCGACATGGATCCGGGCGCTTCCAGGGCCGCTCCGAAGGGACGGAGCGCGTGGATCGTCGCCTCGGTGGCCCAGCGCTGCTCGACATCGGGTGGCGCGTTGAGCCGCTCCGGTTTGAGGGCCTGGACCGCGGTCTCCCACTCCGTCGTGCCCGGGGTCAGCTGCTGGGTCTGGGCGTTGACGACGAGCAGCCGGCCGCCGGTGTCCTTGGAGCGCATGACGAGCCGGACCTCGGGCGGCAGCCAGGGGAGGTGCTGCTCGCCCGGACCGGAGACGACGAGGACCTGACCGTCGGCCCAGACGTGCCAGGCCGGCCAGGCCCGGTCGCCCGGGATGTCGATCCACAGCAGCCCGGACTTGGCGGCGGCCTCGGCGAAGAGGGCCGTCACGTTGACCTGCCGCTCGACCGCGGCGGTCGGCTCGGGCGATGCGTCCGTCACACCGTGAACTGTCTCACGGCGGTATGCCGCGTGCGCTGCTAGCGTCCGACGCGCCCCGCCCGCGACCACCTCGAAGGTGCCCCAACGATGCGCAGCGCCAAGGACTTCTTCCGCCCCCTCGCCGTGGGCGCGCCCGAGCCGATCCGCGAGGTGCCCGCCCGGCCGAGCCGCATGATCCACTTCTTCGACCCCAGCAACGAGAAGATGGCGGCCAAGGTCCCCTCGCTGGTCGGCACGGTCGACGTCCTGCTCGGCAACCTCGAGGACGCCGTCAAGGCCGACCGCAAGGAGGCCGCCCGTGCCGGGCTGGTGGCGATCGCCCGAGCGACCGACTTCGGCGACTCGACCCAGCTGTGGACCCGGGTCAACAGCCTGGACAGCCCGTGGGCCCTGGACGACCTCACGACGCTGGTCACCGAGATCGGCGACCGGCTCGACGTGGTCATGGTGCCCAAGGTGCAGGGTGCCGAGGACATCCACTACGTCGACCGGCTGCTCGCCCAGCTCGAGGCGCGCGCCGGGCTGAAGCGCCCGATCCTCGTCCACGCGATCCTCGAGACGGCCCGCGGGATGACCAACGTCGAGGAGATCGCCGGTGCGTCGCCGCGCATGCAGGGCATCTCGCTCGGACCGGCCGACCTGGCCGCCGACCGCCGGATGAAGACGACCCGGGTCGGTGGTGGACATCCCGGCTACCTCGTCCGCGAGGACCCGGTCGACTGGGCAGTCGACGGGGCGCGTGCGATCTTCCAGCAGGACCTGTGGCACTACACGATCGCGCGGATGGTCGACGCGTGTGCGGCATCCGGGATCTTTCCGTACTACGGCCCGTTCGGGGACATCAAGGACGTCGTCGCCTGTGAGGACCAGTTCCGCAACGCCTTCCTCCTCGGCTGCGTCGGGGCGTGGTCGCTCCACCCTGTCCAGATCGCCATCGCCAAGAAGGTCTTCAGCCCCTCGGCCGCCGACGTGGCGCACGCCCGACGGGTCCGGGCGGCGATGGGCGACGGGACCGGCGCGGTCATGCTCGACGGGAAGATGGAGGACGACGCGAGCCTCAAGCAGTGCCTCGTCATCCTGGAGCTGGCCGAGCGGCTGTCGGCGGGCGACCCGGAGCTCGCTGCACTGTATGCCGGTGACCCGGCGGCTGAGGTGACCGCACCATGAGTGGTGAGCGGCCGGCATACGGAGGGGTGGGCTACGTCCCGAGGCGGTCGGTGCTGTATCTCCCCGCCTCCAACGAGCGGGCTCTGGAGAAGGCCAAGACCCTCCCGGTCGACGCACTCATCCTCGACCTCGAGGACGCCGTGGCACCCGAGGCCAAGCCGCAGGCTCGCGAAAACGCCTGTGCGGCAGCGCAATCGGGGGAGTACGGCGAGCGCGAGGTGACGATTCGGGTCAACGGCATCGGCACGCAGTGGCACGACGACGACCTGCGGGCCGCCGCGCAGGCTGGCCCCCGGGGGGTCGTCGTCCCCAAGGTCGGCTCGGCTGCGGAGGTGCGCTCCCTCGTGGCCGCCATGGAGGCCGCCGGCGCCCCGGACCACACCCGCCTGTGGGCCATGGTCGAGACCCCGCAAGCCATCTTCAACGTGCGCGAGATCGCGGCCGCCTCGCCCCGGCTCGCCGTTCTGGTGATGGGCACCAACGACCTCGTCAAGGAGCTGCGGGCCCAGCACGTCCCCGGTCGGGCTCCGGTGCTCACCGCGCTGTCGTTGTCGGTCCTCGCCGCGCGCGCCGCCGGCGTGGCCATCCTGGACGGCGTCTTCAACGACGTCCGGGATGGCGAGGGGTTCGCCGCGGAGTGTGCCCAGGGCCGCGATCTGGGCTTCGACGGCAAGACGCTCATCCACCCCGGGCAGGTCGAGGTCGCCAACGCGACCTTCGCCCCGACCGAGGCGCAGGTCGAGGAGGCGAGGGGGATCCTCGCGGCCTGGCGGGACGGTGGCGGGAGCGGCGTCGTCACGCACAACGGGCGGATGATCGAGGCCCTCCACGTCGAGACGGCAGAGCAGGTCCTGGCGACGCACGAGGTCATCCAGGCTCGCAGGCGATAACGATTGGGGCCGCAACGCACCACTGGTCACGCAATGAACAAAGCCCGACCCGGGGACACAACCGTGTGCTGGACTTCGGCGTGTAAGAGGTGGAGACCCGACGGCGCGGTCTCACGTGCATCGAGGTCTCACAAGCATCGAGGCAGATCACGCATCGGATATCGCTGGCACACGGTCGGCGACGAGAGCGGCTGACGGGGTTCAGCCGCAGACAGGGAGGGCAGGTTCATGGAGGTGTCGCGACGGTCGTTGATGGTCGGCGGGATCGCTGCAGGAGCCAGCGGGCTGGTTCTCGGCGGGGCCGAGACGGCGGAGGCGGCCACCATGCCGACCCTGTCGATCGGCGCGCGAGGTGCGGCCGTCACCACGCTGCAGACCCGGCTGGTCGCCGCCAAGTACTGGCTCGGCACGGTCGACGGCAGCTTCGGGCCCGTGACCCAGCAGGCGGTCTACGCGATCCAGAAGGCGGGCGGACTGAAACGCGACGGGGTCTGCGGATCTACGACCTGGGCCCTGGTCAACGCTGGCCACCAGGTCGCCTACGGCCACTCGGCGGGAGACCGGATCGAGATCGACAAGTCCCAGCAGGTGCTGAAGATCATCGTCGGGGGCAAGCTCGTCTGGGCGCTCAACACGAGCACCGGCGGGGACTACAAGTACACCTACGGCGGGCAGACCTACACGGCGCACACCCCGACCGGCAGCTACAAGGTCTGGTACGTCTACAACGGCATGCAGCACGGTCGCCTCGGCGACCTCTACCGGCCGCGGTACTTCAACGGCGGCATCGCCGTCCACGGCTCCGGCTCGATCCCGCCCTACCCGGCATCGCACGGGTGCTGCCGGGTCAGCAACGCGGCCATGGACATGATCTGGGCCAAGAACTACATGCCGATGGGCCGGAAGGTCTACGTCGGGGCCTGACGTCTGGGTCTCAGGCCGGGGCCTGACACACCGGGCAGGTACTGGCGGCGGGCGCTCGCGGTCACACGCTCCCGGCGGCCAGAGCCGCGAGGTCGCCGAACACCTCGGCCTCGTCGACCGCGAGCCCGCGTGCCGTGAACCAGGTCGCGACGTTGTGGACGTCACGCTGGAGGTACTCAAAGCCGCGGGGGTTGCCGATGACGTCGACGATCTGCGGCCAGTCGATGACGACCAGCCGGTCGGCGTGCAGCAGCACGTTGAACGCCGACAGGTCGCCGTGTGCCCACCCGTTCTCGGCCAGCGTCTCCAGGGTGGTGAGCAGCTGCTGCCAGAGGTCCTCGAGCTGGTCGTGACCGGGGCGGGCCTGCGCCAGACGTGGTGCGCCGACACAGGTCTCGGGGTCGCCGATGAACTCCATGAGCATCTCGGTCTCGCTGAGCTGCACTGGGTACGGCACCGGCAGGTCGAGCTCCCACAGCCGGCCGAGTGCACCGAACTCGGCGCCGGCCCACTGGGTCGCGATGACCTCTCGCCCGAACTCGGTCCGGCGGGCCATGGCCCGCATCTCCCGGCTGCGCCGGACCCTGCGCCCCTCGAGGTAGCCGGCGTCCCGGTGGAAGAGACGGCGCTCACCGGGGCGGAAGCGCTTGGCCGCCATCACGGTGGAGCGGCTCGGGGTTGCCGCTCGGTCCGGCACCCATCGCCGGACGACATGGACGTCGGCCTCCTTGCCGGTCTTGAGCACGCCGAGGTCCTGGTCGACGGCGCCGAGGTCGGTGATCACCCAGCCCGGGCGCGGCGCAGGACCGTGCGAGCTGACGTCCCACGTGGACCAGCGCTCGCCCTCGGGCGGATCGTCGGGCCGGGTATCGGTGGCGAAGCTACGCGCGATGCTGTGCAGGTGTTTGACGTCGCCGTTGCGAATATCGTTGTGGTGCAAGGGTTTTCTCCTGAGCTGAAGTGTCACGGGGCTGGATGCAGCCCTGGGTGCTGATGGACATCGCCCTCTCCTTCTGCTCAGGCGCTCGGCCCGTATGCCGGTCGCTCGGGTCCCAGCGTGACGCACGTGTGCGGTCGAGCACCAACGGTTTTCGTCGGTGCTGGGTCGACCCGGTCACCGAACGGTCACGAAGCCCGCGACGCGCCAACCCTGTGTGGCGCCGCAGCGTCTCGAGGGGTATGAACGAGGTAACCAGGAGGGACAACCGATGAGCGTCGCAGTTCGGCGGAGCATGGCCGCAGTGGCAGCGGTCCTCGTCGCCATCGGGGTGGTCGGATGCATGGGCTCGCCGGGAGCGGCTGGCGACACCGCGCCGCCGGCGGCCGGGGGGACCGTGACCTCGCCGATCGCGACGCCATCGGCGGTGGCGATCACCACGAGCCCGACCACATCGACATCGGTCACCACCGCGCCGTCCCCGACGTCGACCAAGACGCCCGCGGCCACCTCGACGCCGACTGCCTCGCCGAAGCCGACACCCAAGCCGACGCCCCCTCCTCCGCCGCGGGACTACCTCCAGGTCGGCGACCGGGGGCCGGCGGTGCTCGCCCTTCAGCAGCGGCTCAGTGGGCTGGGCTACTGGCTGGGCACGCCCGACGGACAGTTCGGCAACCTCACCCAGCAGGCGGTGTGGGCCCTGCAGAAGGCGGCCGGGATCGGACGGGACGGTGAGGTCGGCGCGCAGACCCGGGCCGCACTCGCCCAGGGCGTCCGCCCACGGGCCACCCTCTCGGGCAACGGGGTGGAGATCGACCTTGGCCGGCAGCTGCTCCTCGTGGTGCGGGGTGGCCGGACCCAGCTGGTCCTCAACACGAGCACCGGGTCTGGCCTGCAGTTCCAGGAGCGCGGGGAGACCCACACGGCGGTGACTCCGCGCGGGACCTACCAGGTGTCCTTCGTCGTCGACGGGCCGGACAAGGGGCCGCTCGGGACGCTGTGGCGTCCTCGCTACTTCAACGGCGGCATCGCCGTGCACGGTCTGGACTCGGTTCCGCCGTTCCCCGCCTCGCACGGGTGCGCCCGGGTCAGCAACACGGCGATGGACATGGTCTGGGCCCAGGGTCTGATGCCGATGGGATCCACGGTCGTCGTGCGCTGACCTCGTGGGCCGGGTCAGCCGGACGCGTCGCCGGTGTGCGCGGCATACCACTCATCGGCCAGCAGCGCGTAGGTGACGCCGTCCAGCCAGCCGAGCTCGCGGTGGAGCGAGTCCTTGAGGTTGACGGCCTCCAGCCGAAACCCTGCCTTCTCCAGCACCCGTCGGGAGGCGAGGTTGTCGGCGAAGGCGGACGCGGTGACGCGCCGCAGGCCCAGACCGTCGAAGCAGACGGCCAGGGCGGCGCGCACGGCTTCAGTGGCGTAGCCGCGCCCCTGGTGGGCCGGGTCGAAGGTGTAGCCGAGCTCAGCCTGGGTGTTGGCCGCCCGGTCCTCGACCTCACGCTGCGCCCAGCCGTCCTCGACTCTGATCATGAGGTCTCCGACGAACTCCCCGTCGACCTCCACGGCGAGCATCGGGTCGAGCCAGCTCTCGTCGACGAGGCGCCGGCGGAAGTCCTCAAGACCCTGGGGCCAGCCCGTCAACCAGCGGGCCACCTCGGCCTGGCTCCGCACGGCGAACGAGGCATCGGCGTCCTCCAGCCGCTCGCGACGGATGAGCAACCTCTCGGTCAGTAGCGGCCAGGCGAGGTCGTCGAGGGTAGGCACGGGTTGGACGTTAGGTGCGAGTACCCATGAGGCGCAACCGGATTCACTCCTGCTGACTGGCCCGAGCCGAGTACGGTGGGGTTCCATGAGCATCCCGGTGGAGCTGGCTGACCTGGCCGAGGTGACGTGCGCACACGACTACGCCTACCTCGTGACGCTGACCGACGTGGGGACGGCACACATCGTCGCCGTCACTCCGGTCGTCGAGGGCGACGTCCTGCGGATCACCGGGCTCGGCCGTCAGTCGGTAGGCAACGCGGCGGCCCGCGCCGAGGTCACCCTCGTCTGGCCGCCGCGCTCGGTCGAGGGGCATTCCCTCATCGTCGACGGACTGGCCGCGAGGAGCGACGCCACCGCAATCGTCGTCACGCCTTCCCGGGCTGTCCTGCACCGGCCGGTTCCGCGTCCGGAGTCGGAGCCGGAGTCGGGGCCGGCTGACGGCGAGGAGCCATCGAGCGGCTGCGTCTCCGACTGCGTCGAGCTGTCGCTGGCCCAGGGCGACCTGGCCTGAGCCCGGCGCTGTCAGCACACGAGCCATCGGGTGTCAGTGCGCAGCCCGGATCGGGGCGATCCGCTGGATGTCGGGTCGGTCGAGTCGGGCGTGGGAAGACGCCGATGATCGTGTCTTCGAGCGGGCTGGTGCGTCTGGGCTGTCGCTGGCGGCTGGACTGTCGCCGCGCGGGCGGCGGACGGGTCGAGTGCGGGTGCCGCGGTCATACCCCAATCGTACTCCTGTACACGAACATGCGTCCAGTTCCGGACATAGCCAATTTCGCTGCAGCGCAACCGAACTCGCTTGGCAGGGCTGATGCGCGGGTGTGTCAGAGCTGCGCTGCGAGGAAGGCCATGGCCGTGCCTGCGTGAGCACTCCAGTAGTCGCCGTCGTGGCCGCCCTTGTCGAACGTGGTCGTCGTCCCGGGCCGGCGAGCGGCAAACGTCCGGTTGGCCTTGAGGAACGGGTCGCTCGCGCCGCATGCCATGCTCACCGGGACGCCCGGCAGCCGTCGCTTGGCGGCGAACACGTCGTATGCCGCGTAGTCCTGTGCGTCGTCGAACGCGCCGGCCGCCGTGGCGCCCGGCGAGGTCCACAGTGCGGCGCTCAGGGTGGCCACGCCGACCAGCTGCGCTCGGGGCACCTGGCCGGCGAGGAGCAGCGCTCCGTATCCGCCCATTGACCACCCGATGAACGCGACCCTGCCGTTTGCAGAGAGCCCAGAACGCTTGCGGGCCAACGGAACCAGCTCATCGAGGACGAGACGAGCCGGGTCGCGCCCGTCGCGACGGCGGTGCCAGTAGCCGTCCCCGCCGCTCACCGAGGCGAAGGCGAGTCCGAGCTCGGTCGCGCGGGCGTCGAAGCCCAGCTGGAAGCTCGAGTCCGCCGAGCCTCCCTTGCCGTGGAGACCGACGACGAGCGCCCGGGGAGCCGTCCTGCGCGGCCAGACCAGGCGCCAGCGGGCGGCCGGTCCGCCCCACGTCGACCCGTCGATCGCACCGTCGGCCGCGGACGCGCCGGGTGGCGGGTCCAGGACCGAGTAGGAGCAGCCCGCCAGCGCGGTTGTGGCGAGCGCCCCGCCGAGGACAGCTCGCCGGGAGGGGTGAGCGGGCGGCATACGAGCGACGGTACCTGTGGGTGGACTCACAGGCCGGTGACCTGTCCGCCCTCCCGGCCACTCGGCATACTCGAACCCAGTTCCCCACGACCCGACCGCAAGGTGGCGATTAACGCATGTCCCGGCTGCAGACGACCGACGGACTGACCGAGGAGCAGCAGGATCTGCTGGGGCTGGTCAGGGAGTTCGTCGACGAGCAGATCATCCCGGTGGCGATGGAGCTGGAGCGCCGGGACGAGTACCCGCAGGCGATCGTGGACCAGATGAAGGAGATGGGGATCTTCGGGTTGATGATCCCCGAGGAGTACGGCGGGCTGGGGGAGTCCCTGCTGACGTATGCGTTGTGTGTGGAGGAGATCGCGCGCGGCTGGATGTCGGTGAGCGGGATCATCAACACCCACTTCATCGTCGCGTACATGCTGATCCAGCACGGGACCGAGGAGCAGAAGCGGCACTACCTGCCGAAGATGGCGACCGGGGAGATCCGCGGGGCGTTCTCGATGAGCGAGCCGGGGCTGGGCTCGGACGTGTCGGCGATCCGGACCAAGGCGGTGCGGCAGGGGGAGAGCGAGGACTGGGTCATCGATGGCCAGAAGATGTGGCTGACCAATGGTGGAAGCGCGAATCTCGTTGCGGTGCTGGTGAAGACCGACCTCGGAGCCGGCTCGGCCTACCGGAACATGACGACGTTCCTCATCGACAAGACCTCTGGCTTCGGTGAGACGGCGCAGGGGGTGACGGTGCCGGGCAAGATCGAGAAGATGGGCTACAAGGGCGTCGACACCACCGAGCTGATCCTGCAGGGGCACCAGAGCTCGACGGCCCAGATCCTGGGTGGGGCGCCGGGCAAGGGCTTCTACCAGATGATGGACGGGGTGGAGGTGGGCCGGGTCAACGTGGCCGCGCGGGCGTGTGGGGTGTCGATGCGGGCCTTCGAGCTGGGGATCGCCTACGCCCAGCAGCGGGAGACGTTCGGGAAGAAGATCGCCGAGCACCAGGGGATCCTGTTCCGGTTGGCCGACATGGCGACCAAGCTGGAGGCGAGCCACCAGATGATGGTCAAGGCGGCCCGGCTCAAGGACGCCGGCCAGCGCAACGACCTGGAGGCCGGGATGGCCAAGTACCTGGCGGCGGAGAACTGCGCCGACGTGGTGGAGCAGTCGTTCCGGATCCACGGCGGCTACGGGTACTCCAAGGAGTACGAGATCGAGCGGCTCTACCGGGAGGCGCCGATGTTGCTCATCGGCGAGGGCACCGCCGAGATCCAGAAGATGATCATCGGCCGCCGGCTGCTGGAGGACTACAAGCTCAAAGGCTGAGCGACCGCAGCCCTCGAGCGGGTTGTGCGGAGGGCGCGTTGCTCAGAGGTCGCCGAGCACGGGCGCCAGCCGACGCAGCTCGGCCAGGTGGACGGCGGACAGGTCCTCGATGACCTCCTGGCCCTTGCGGGTGAGGCGGAGGCGGACGATGCGGTGGTCGGCCCGGTCCCGGACACGTTCGGTCAGTCCCAGCTCGGTCACCCGGTCCGCGAGCTCGCCGGCCGTGTGGTGCCGGACCAGCAGGTATGCCGCGAGCTGGCCGATCGTCGGCCCGGTCGGCTCGCCGCATCCTCGGACCACGAGAAGCAGCTGATGCTGGGCGTGGGTCAGGCCCTGCGCCGCCGCCGCATCGCGGCTCCAGCGGTCGAACTCGCGCAGACGCGTCCGAAAGGTGAGCAGGCGGGCATATTGGTCGTCGGTGGGCACACCATCAGGCTAATATCTATCGGGTCACGATACGTTCGACGGAAGGCCTCCGCTCGTGCCCAGGACCCCGAGGATCTCCGTCGCAGCGGTACCAGCCCGGCCGGTGCGGGATGTGCGCCACCTCGGCGACTTCACGGCCACACCGCGCATGTTGCTCGTCATCGGACTGGCCATGCCGATCGGGGCCATGAGCGCTGGCGTCTCGTGGCTCCTGCTGCGGTTGATCGGGTTGATCACGAACCTCGTCTTCTACTCCCGCGTCGACGCCCGGCTCGTCGCGCCCGGTGCGACCCACCACAACCCGCTCCTCGTCCTGTTGGCACCAGCCGCCGGCGGCCTTGTCGTCGGCCTCCTGGCCCGCTTCGGATCGGAGCGGATCCGCGGTCACGGTATGCCCGAGACCATCGAGGCAGTGCTCTTGCGTCGCAGCAAGGTCCAGCCGCGCGTCGCCGTGCTCAAGCCCGTGGCCTCGGCCATTGCCATCGGCAGTGGCGGCCCGTTCGGCGCCGAAGGACCGATCATCATGACCGGCGGCGCGCTGGGTTCCCTGTTCGCCCAGTTCCTCCACCTCACCGCGGACGAACGCAAGACGCTGCTCGTCGCGGGCTCGGCGGCTGGCATGGCCGCTACGTTCAACACCCCCTTGGCCGCGATCGTCCTGGCCGTCGAGCTGCTCCTCTTCGAATGGCGCCCACGCAGCATGATCCCGGTGACGGCTGCCGTGAGCGTCGCCGCCGTTGTCCGGGTCTCCCTGTTGGGATCGGCACCGGTCTTCCCCGTCCACGCCCACCTCACCCTCGGACCCGCGGCATACGGTCTGTGTGTCGTCTCCGGCGTGATCTCCGGACTGCTCGCCCTCGTGGCCACGGGGATGGTCTATGCGTCGGAGGACGCGTTCTCGAGGCTGCCGATCCACTGGATGTGGTGGCCCGCTCTCGGTGGGATCGGGGTTGGGGTCGGCGGTCTGTTCGTCCCCCAGGCCCTCGGTGTCGGTTACGACGTCATCGGTGCAGAGCTCGACGGGAGCATCGCCCTGGGTGTGGTGGCCGGCATTCTCGTCGTGAAGACGATCATCTGGGCGTTCGCACTCGGCTCGGGCACCTCCGGTGGTGTGCTGGCCCCAATCTTCATGATCGGGGGTGCTCTCGGATCACTCGAGGCCCACGTCTTCCCTGCTGTCGGCGCGGGCTTCTGGGCCCTCGTGGCCCTCGCGGGAGTGCTGGGCGGGGTGATGCGGTCACCGTTCACCGGTGTCGTGTTCGCACTTGAGCTCACCCACCAGTTCGACGCGATGCTGCCGCTGGTCATCGGTGCGACGAGCGCGTTCGCCGTATCCGTCCTCCTTCTGAAGCGATCGGTCCTCACCGAGAAGATCGCCCGCCGCGGATACCACCTCACCCGCGAGTACGACGTCGACCCGCTCGAGATCCACTTCGTCGGGGAGGTCATGACGAGCGACGTCGTCGAGCTCGGCGGCGACCTGACCGTGAGCCAAGCAGTCGGGGACCTCCGGTCCGTCGCGGCCCGTGACGACGGGGGCGGCCACGGCGGCGGTCACGGCGTCGCCCCCGCCTGGAGGCAACGTCTCTACCCGGTCGTCCACGGAAGCGGCGAGCTGATCGGCGTTGTGACCCGGCGGCAGCTCCTCGACGCCCTCAGCTCCGGTCCGGACATCGCGGTGGCCGAGCTTGCACGGCTCGACCCCGTCGTCACGCACGCCGATCAGACCCTCAAGCATGTCGCCAACCTGATGGCCGTCCACGAGGTCAACCGGATCCCCGTCGTCGACCGGGACCGTCCCTCGATCGTCGTGGGCATCGTGTCGCTCACCCAGCTGCTCACGGCCAGACAGCGCGACCAGGCCGAGGCGCGAGAGCGGGAGCGCGTGCTCCGCATCCGGCTGCTGCGCCCGCGGGACACCGGCACGGGGCTGGGACAGGGCACACCCAGCGCCGGTCCGGATGACTTTGCGACAATGGGCCCATGAGTACCCAACCTGCTCGCGGCCTCGGGCCGGGCGTCCGCGCCGCGCTCAGCCTCGAGTACCCCATGTCCGTGGCGGTCTACGACAAGTACGAGGACGCCCAGAAGGCTGTCGACTACCTCTCCGACCACGAGTTCCCGGTCCAGAACCTGATGATCGTCGGCACCGACCTCAAGCAGCTCGAGCGGGTCACCGGTCGGATCACCCGAGGCCGCGTACTCGCCGGCGGTGCGCTCTCGGGGGCGTGGCTCGGTGGCTTCGTCGCGATGATCTTCGCGCTCTTCGACACCAAGGGGGCCAGCCTGGCCTCGTTCGTGACCACCATCCTGTTCGGCGCCGTCTTCGGGCTGGTCTGGGCGTTCATCGGCTACCGGCTGACCGGTGGCGCCCGCGACTTCACCTCGGTCACCCAGGTGGTCGCCACCCGCTACGAGGTGCTCGCCGAGCACAAGGTCGTCACCCAGGCCCGCGAGATGCTTGCCAAGCTCGACCCGTATGCCGCGGCCCGCCAGCAGGTGCGCGAAGCCCAGGAGGCCGAGGCCGCCCAGCAGGCGCAGGCCGCCGGGCAGGAGCCGACCCCCGGCGCGTAGGTTTGGCCCATGGCTACCACTGCGCTCCGCGGAACCCCCGTCACGACCTCCGGCGAACTGCCGGCCATCGGCACCCCTGCCCCGTCCTTCACCCTCGTCGGCCCCGACCTCGTGGAGTTCTCCTCCGGTGACCTCAGCGGCCGGCTCGTCATAAACATCTTCCCCAGTGTTGACACCGGCGTCTGCGCCCAGAGCGTCCGGACCTTCAACGAGCGCGCGGCCGGGCTCGAGAACACCACGGTGGTGTGCGTCTCCAAGGACCTGCCGTTCGCCCAGGCCCGGTTCTGTGGCGCCGAGGGCATCGACCAGGTCAAGGTGGGTTCGGCGTTCCGCTCCGACTTCGGCACGGCATACGGCGTGACCCTCGCGGACAGCCCGATGCAGGGCCTGCTCGCCCGGTCGGTCGTCGTCGTCGACGCCGACGGGTCGGTCGTCTACACCGAGCTCGTCCCGGAGATCTCGACCGAGCCCGACTACGACGCCGCCATCGCAGCCCTCGGCTGACGAACGGCCCGAGCCGCGAGGCCGGTCAGCGCGACCGGACCTCGCGGATCCAGGCCTCGACGTCGGTGCTGCTGCGCGGCATACCGGCGGACAGGTTGCGGAAGCCGTCCTCGGTGACGACGACGTCGTCCTCGATCCGCACACCGATCCCGCGGAACCGCTCGGGTGCCAACAGGTCGTCGGCCTTGAAGTAGAGGCCCGGCTCCACGGTGAGCACCATGCCCGGGACCAGCTCGGCGTCCATGTACTCCTCGCGGGTCGCGAGGGCGCAGTCGTGGACGTCGAGGCCCAGGTGGTGCGACGTGCCGTGGACCATCCAGCGACGGTGGTACTGGCCATGGTCGATGTCGAGGGTCCCCTCCACGTCGACGCCCTCGGGCAGGAGGCCCCAGTCGGCGATGTGCTCGGCGATCACCCGGATCGCGGCCGCGTGGACGTCGGAGAACTTGTTGCCCGGCTTGACCGCCGCCATCGCCGCCTCCTGGGCGGCATACACGGCGTCGTAGATCTCGCGCTGGGCGTCGCTGAACTCGCCGCTGACCGGGAGGGTCCGGGTGATGTCGGCGGTGAAGAGCGAGTCGACCTCGACCCCGGCGTCGACGAGGATGAGGTCGCCGTCCTTGACGTCGCCGGTGTTCTTGATCCAGTGCAGGGTGTTGGCGTGGTCTCCGGCCGCGCAGATCGAGTCGTAGCCGACGCCGTTGCCTTCGTGCCGGGCATGCAGCCCGAAGACGCCCTCGACCCAGCGCTCCCCGCGACCCTTGGCGACTGCTTCGGCGAGCGTCGCGATGATCGCCTCGAAGCCGACGTTGGTCGCGTCGACGGCCGCTTGCAGCTGCTCGACCTCCCACTCGTCCTTGACCATGCGTAGGACCGAGAGGTATGCCGCGAGCTCGTCGTCGGCCTCGGTCAGGCCTTCCGCGGTGGCGCCGTTCTCGACCCGCTTGGCGTCCAGAGCCGCGGTGAGCTCCTTGTCGGCGTCCCGGACCAGACGGATGACGACGGTGCCCGCATCCTTGGTCGCGGCCTCGTCGAACTCGTCGATGTGGCGGGCGGTCAGCCCGAGCTCGGCCTCGACGTCGGCGAGGGTCGGCCGGGCGCCGACCCAGAACTCGCCGTAGCGGGCGTCAGCGAAGAACTCGTCGCTGTCACGGTCGGCCAGTGGCCGGAAGTAGAGGACCGACTCGTGGCCCCCGCCTTCCGTGGGTTCCAGCACGAGGACCGCATCGGGCTCCCGGTCGGCGCCGAGCCCGGTGAGGTGGGCGAACGCCGAGTGCGGCCGGAACACGTAGTCGCAGTCGTTGCTGCGGACCTTCAGGCCGCCGGCGGGGATGACCAGCCGCTGACCCTCGTATGCCGCGGAGAGACGGTCCCGGCGCTGCGCGGCATACGTCGCGACGGGGGACCGCTCCGGTGAGGTCGTCGACCGCGGCGCCCAGCCCTCCTTGACGAACGCGCGGAACTCCTCGGTCGTCGGCCGGGGGCGGTTCTCGGACTTCTTCTGTTGCTCGCTCGCACTCACCGGCCCATCGTGCCACGGTCGCAGGCTCCGGTCGGTGCCGCCCGACGGACGCCGCGGAAGCCTCCGCGATCGTCGGCGGGCGCTCAAGTGGCAGTTCTGTCGATTGTGCGCTATAAGCCGGTTGTCCCGTGCCAGACTCTCCCGCGTGGGCAGGCATGGATCCCCGACGTTGTCGGGTGGGGCAAGGGCAGGACTGGCGATCGGCGCTGCCGTGGTGGTGCTCGGAGCGGCTGGTGGCGCATATGCCATGGCCCACCGGGACGACCCTCCTCCCGCCGCGCACTCCTCGTCCGGGGGGACGTCACCCACGAGCGGAACCACTCCCACGTCGGGTTCGTCGTCCTCCTCGTCGTCGTCCTCCTCGTCGTCGTCCTCCGCCCCGGCGGTCGACCCACTTGCGGCCCCGCTCGCGGCCTGTCGGGCCGAGGTGAAGGCCGGCGAGGCACTGGCGTCGGCGGCGGCCGACTCGGCCCGGGACTGGGGAGCCCATGCCGGTGCGGAGGTTCGCCTCGACGCGGGCAAGATCACCTACGCGCAGGCCGAGAAGATCTGGGCGGCGTCCAAGAAGCCCGGGGCCGCTGACGTCGCGGCCTTCGCGGCGGCCCAACCCCGCTATGCCAGGTCGGTCGGTGGGTGTACCGCGCTGGACAAGGCCGCGTCCGCGGCTGGATCGTCCACACCTGAAGGCGCTGCCGCGTGCGTGGCGCGTTCGAAGGCGCTGGCGACCGTGGCCACGACGGGCGCCAAGGTCAACGCCCAGTGGGCGGCCCACCAGGCCCAGATGAAGACCAAGGCCACCGCCGCCGGCCCGGCATACCACCAGAAGTGGATGGACTTCGTCGCCGACTCCAAGCCGGTCCTCACGGCATACGGGACGGCCGCGGCGGCCCTGGCCAAGGCGCCGGCCTGCTCTTGAGCCTCGCCGACCGCTTCCGGGTCCACTTCACCGGGGAGCACCACCTCTACTGGCACCTGGCCCGTGCACTCGGCGACGACATCGACGCCGGAGGGGTGACCGCTGACCTCGTCGCCGGGTGGGAGTCCGCGCCGGAGGGGGCGGTCATCCAACTCCGGCTGCTCGCCGGGCTCTTCCGCGAGGTGCTGACCGGTCGGGCCGACGAGCTGCGCCCGTTCTATCCCTGCCTCGGCGGAGCGGCGGACCCGTCCGGGGCCTGGGCGGTCGCCCGGCCCGTCGTCGAGCGCTCGGCCGCACGCCTGCGGGAGGCGCTCGAGGTCGCGCCGCAGACCAACGAGGTGGGCCGGTCTGCCGCCCTGCTCGTCGGTCTCTCGCATGCCGTGCGCGCGTCGGGGCTGCACCGGGTCCGGCTGCTCGAGCCCGGTGCCTCGGCGGGTCTCAACCTGCTCGTCGACCGCTTCGCGTTCACCGGCTCCGGGTGGTCGGCGGGGCCCCCGGACTCGCCGCTCGTCGTGACCGGGGTGGAGGCGGCCGGGTTCGTCCCGGAGCCGTTCGAGGTCGTCGCGCGGCGAGGCTGTGACCTGTCGCCCGTCGACGCGGCGACCGACGAGGGGGCGCTCCGGCTGCGGTCGTTCGTCTGGCCGTTCCAGCTCGAGCGACACCGTCGGCTCGATGCCGCCCTGGCCATCGCGCGGGCGAACCCGGTGCCGGTGGATGCGGCGGGGGCGGCGGACTGGCTTGCGGCACAGCTGGACTCGGCTGTCGATGAAGGCGTGCTGACGGTGGTCTGGCAGTCGATCACGGCCCAGTACTGGCCGGCCGAGGAGGTGGCTCGGGTCACCTCCGTGATCGACGCTGCGCGATCCCG
>Ga0209811_10000044_pt1 | contig 55960 bp, 51 predicted proteins | sample Coa_R1_6_FD_187161 | JGI IMG/M metagenome (GOLD analysis project Ga0209811, IMG submission 187161) | Surface soil microbial communities from Centralia Pennsylvania, which are recovering from an underground coalmine fire. - Coalmine... | ecosystem: Environmental > Terrestrial > Soil >... | reverse complement strand
GGCTCGCCCTTGATTGCCACGTCCACGCGCCCGTCGGCGGTGCAGACCCGCAGGCGCGTGAGCACGTTGATGGTGAAGCGCAGGCGCTCGGGCCCCTGCAGTCCCTCGTCCCAGCGCTCCGGCTCGTTGCCGTACATCTGATCGAACAGTGCGCGCGGATCACGCTCGAGGGCGTCGTGCACCTCGGCGGCCAGCTGCAGCGTCTTGGCGACGTCCCACTGCGGCACCACACCGGCGTGCACCATGAGATCGGCGCCGGCGGCGTGTGCCAGCGGCCGTGCCATCAGCCAGGCGAGCAGCGCGTCCCGGTCGGGCGCCTCGAGCACTTCCTCCAGCGTGTCGGACTTGCGCCGCCGCTGCGCGCCGCAGGCCACCGCCAGCAGGTGCAGGTCATGGTTGCCGAGCACCACGACGGCGTTCTCCCCCAGCGCGCGTACCAGGCGCAGCGTGGCGAGCGAGCCGGGGCCGCGGTTCACCAGGTCCCCCACGAACCACAGCTGATCGCGGTCGGCGGAGAAGCCGAGCTGCTTCAGCAGCGCGCGTAGCTCCTTCTCACAGCCTTGCACGTCGCCGATCGCATAGCGCGTCACTGCAGGATTCCCGGCATCGCGAGCCGGAACGGCTGTATCGGCGCATCGAAGCGGGCGCCGTCGTCGCCGAGCATCTGGTAGCTGCCTTGCATGGAACCCACCGGCGTCTCGATGACCGTGCCGCTCGAGTAGCGGAACCCCTGGCCGGGCTTCAGGTACGGTTGCTCGCCGATCACGCCGTCGCCACGTACCTCTTCGACCTTGCCGTTGGCATCGGTGATCAGCCAGTGCCGCGTCAGCAGCCGCGCCGGGACCTGACCTTCGTTGCGGATAGTGATGGTGTAGGAGAAGACGTAGCGGCCTTCGCGCGGGTCGGACTGCTCGTCGAGGTAGCTGGTCTCGACGTCGACCCGGATGTTGTGCTCGGGGGTGGCCATGGCCGCAGATTCTAGCAAGAGCCTGCGACGCTTCAGACCTTGCCGGCGCGCATGGCGAGCACATCACACGGCGCCGCGTGCAGCACCGTGTCCTCGGTGAGGTTCACCAGGATCGACAGACCGTGGCGCTCGCGGCTGCCAAGGATGATCAGATCCGCCTGGCATTCGCGCGCGACCCGCACGATCTCGCTCTTGACGCTGCCACTTTCCACGCGGCAGGCGGCGCCACTCAAGCCCAGCTCCGCGGCCAGCGTCGCGAGGCGCTTCTCGGCGCGATCGATGAGCTCGTCTTCCATCTGCACCGAGGGCATCAGCGTCTCGCCCATGGGCTCCACCGGCACGAATTCCACCACGTGCAGCAGTTCGACCTCGGCGCCGAGCGCCGCCGCCAGCGCCTGGGCCTTGCGGCCGATCGCCAGGCTGTTCTCGGTCAGGTCGACGACCAGCAGAATGTGACGGTAATTGGCCATCCCCGGTCCCCCCGAACTTGAAGCTTCGGGCAAGACTAACGTCATGGCACCGCGCGGTCGAGAGTTGCGGCGAGCCTGTTGAAGGCCTCGGGCGTGAGCGTCTCGGCCCGCGCGGCCGGATCGATGCCGCAGGCGCTGATGTCTTCGCGGGTGAGCAGCGCGCTCAGCGCATTGCGCAGCGTCTTGCGCCGCTGCATGAAGGCGGCGGCGACCACCGGCGCGTAGTGCGCACTCACGGCAAACAGCGGCGTCGCGCGCGTGGTGAGGCGCGCGACCGCCGACCACACCCGGGGCGGGGGCTGGAAGGCGCCCGGCCCGACATCGAACAGCCGCTCGATCTGAAACCCCGGCGCCAGCATGACCGTGAGGCGCCCGTAGTCCCCCGTCCCGGGCAGGGCGGCCAGCCGTGCCACCACCTCACGCTGCAGCATCACGTGCAGGTCGATGAGGCAGGCGGATTGCCCCAGCAGGTGAAACAGCAGCGGGGTGGAGATGTTGTAGGGCAGGTTGCCGACCAGGCGCAGCCGGCCGCCGCGGCTGCCGGCGAGCGCCGCGAAGTCGAACTCGAGCGCATCGCCGACGTGCAGCTGCGCGTGCGTCGCGGCGGCAAACTCCGGCCGCAGCCGCGCGGCGAGGTCGCGGTCGATCTCGATGGCATCGAGGGTGATGTCAGGGCAGGCGAGCAGCCGGCGGGTGAGGGCGCCGCGGCCCGGACCGATCTCGACGAGGTGATCCCCGCCGCGCGGCGCGATCGCCGCCAGCAGGCGCTCGGTCACCGCCGGGTCGTGCAGGAAATGCTGTCCGAAACGCTTGCGGCGCGGCGCGCGGGTCACAGCCGCCGCGGGTGGCATCAGTGCGGCTGCGCCGCGAGGCGGCTGGCGAGGTGCACCGCGGTGGCGAGGCTGCCGCAGTCGGCCTTGCCGGTGCCGGCCAGGTCGAGCGCGGTGCCGTGGTCCGGGGAGGTGCGCAGCAGCGGCAAGCCGAGCGTGACGTTCACCGCGCGCTCAAACCCCGCGTGCTTGACGACCGGCAGTCCCTGGTCGTGGTACATCGCCAGCACGGCATCGAAGCCCGCCAGCACCTGGGGCACGAACACCGTATCCGCCGGCAGCGGGCCGGTGGCGTGGATGCCGTTCGCCTTCAGGCGCGCCACCGCCGGTGCGATGGTGCGCAGTTCCTCGTCCCCGAGATGCCCACCCTCGCCGGCGTGCGGGTTCAGGCCGCACACCGCGATGCGCGGGGCGGGGATGCCCCAGAAGCGCGTGAGGGCGGCCGCGAGCGTGGTGGCCGTAGCGCACAGTGACTCGATGCTGAGCGCGGCGCTCACCGCCTTGAGCGGCAGGTGCGTGGTGGCCAGCGCCACGCGCAGCTCGCCCGTGGTCAGCAGCATCACGGCAGGCCCGCCTCCGGCGCGCGCCGCCAGATATTCCGTGTGCCCGGTGAAGGGGATGCCGGCATCGTTGATGAGGCCCTTGTGCACCGGCGCGGTGACCAGGGCGTCGAACTCCCCCGTGAGCGCGCCGTCGATGGCGAGGTCGAGCAGCCGCAGCACGTAGCGGGCGTTGCGGATGTCGGGGGTGCCCGGAACGCTCGGCGAGGCCAGCGGCTCGTGCGCCACCAGGAGTCTGCCCGGGGTGTGCGCGACGCGCGCGCCCCCCGGCACATAAGGCACCAGCTCAACCGGCAGACGCAGTTGCCGTGCCCGGGCGGCGAGCAGCTCACGGTCACCAAGGCACACGAGCTCGCAGGGCAAGTGCTGGGCGGCGAGCGCCACGCACAGCTCCGGCCCGACGCCGGCCGGCTCGCCCGAGGTCAACGCGATGCGCGGGATCTTAGGACTTGTACTCGACGTAGGCTTCGTCCCGCATGCGGCGCAGCCACAGCTCGGTTTCCTCGTCGGCCTTGCCGGCGCGGATCGCTTCCATGGCCTGGCGGCGCTTCAGGTCGTCGCTGTTGTCGAAGCGGCGGTGCCCCAGCACCTGCGCGATGTGCCAGCCGTACTGGGTGTGGAAGGGCTCGCTGATCTCATCGTCCTTCAGCAGCCCCACCGCCTGCTCGAACTCGGGCACGAAGGTGCCCGGGCCGGCCCATCCCAGGTCGCCGCCGTCGCTGGCGGAGCCGGGATCCTCGGACAGCGTCTTCGCGAGGCCCGCGAAGTCGTCACCCTTGAGGATGCGGTCGCGCAGCGTGTTCAGCTTCTGCTTCACGGTGGCATCGTCGGCGAGCTCGTTGGTCTTCATGAGGATGTGGCGCACGTGCACCTGCTCCTCCACGCCCTGCGCTGTGCCGCCGCCGCGCACCTCGTTGAGGCGGATGATGTGGTAGCCGGTCGGCGTGCGCAGCGGCTCGCTCACCTCCCCGGGCTTGAGCTTGGAGATGAAATCGGCGAGGAAGGTCGGCAGCTCACTGCCCTTGCGCCAGCCGAGCGCGCCGCCCTCGAAGGCGGTCTGGCTGTTGGAATAGGCGACCGCCAGCTTGGCGAAGTCCTCGCCGCCCTTGGCGCGCTCGTAGACCTCCGTGGCGCGCTTGGCGGCTGCATCCAGCTGCGCCTGGGTGGCTTCCTGTCCCACCGCGATGAGGATGTGCGAGACGTTGTATTCGTTGTGCTCGGAAGGGGCCTTGGCCTGCTTCTCCAGGAACTGATCGATCTCGCGCGGGGTGACGCTGATGCGTTGCAGGACATCGCGCTGGCGCAGCAGCTGCAGGGTGATCTCGCGCCGGATCTCCTCGCGGTAGGCGGCGTAGTCCACGCCCTGTTTGCCGAGTGCCTCGGGCAGCTGGGTGAGGGTCATGTTGTTGCGTTTCGCCACATCCTGTAGCGCCGCGTTGACGTTCTCATCCGAGACCTTGACCCCCGCCTTGCTGGCGTGCTGCACCTGGATCTCCTGCAGCACCAGCCGCTCGAGCACCTGCTGGCGCAGCACGTTCTGCGGCGGCAGCTCGAGTTTCTGCTCGTGCAGGCGCTCGGTGACGGCCACCACCTGGGCGTCCAGGTCGCTGTTGAGGACCACGCCGTCGTTGACGATGGCGACCACGCGATCAAGCAGCTCGCCCTGGGTGGCCAGCTCGCGGGTCTGGGCCCAGGCGGCCGAGCCGCCGGCCGCAAGGACCGCCAGGCCCAAGCCCGGCATCAAAGCACTGAAAAACCGCCGCATTTTCCTGATGTTCCTTACCAGACGCTCTTCAGAGGGCCCGGATTCTTGGGTGTGGTGGCCTCCGGGGGCCTGTAGCCCCGGATTTCCTCGGTGAGGAAGGCATCCGACGCCGATCCGACACTGGCGAGGCCCGCGAGTTCCAGCTGCAGCCAGATTGCGGTGTCCTGCCGGCCATCGTGATTGTTCACGAAGCGCCGCACGCCCACACGCACCCGCCAGCAGCAGGAGCGGTATTGTAACCCGACAAAGCGCTCCAGTTCCCCGTGGGTCTCCTCCACGGGAGGCGGGGTCGCGGTGCTGCCCCCGACGGGCGAGTAATCGCGCAGGGCGTAGACATCCTTGATGAAGAGGTCCCAGTTGCGCTGGATCGACCAGGCGCCGGAGAGCTCCAGCTGGTCGAACCCCTGCCAGTACGAGGGCACGCCGGGCTGCTCGATGAACTGGAAGCGCTGGTAGCGGTAGGCCAGGTTGATGACCGAGTTCTCGGCCGGCTTGTACTGCACGTTCATCAGGGTGCGCTCGCTGCGCTGGTTCGACGGGTCCCACTGCACGTCGATGTCCGCGCTCCAGTCCTGGAAGGCGGTCAGCGCAATCTGCGCCACGAAATCCGAGCGCTTGCCGCTGATCGGGGTCTCAAACGGCAGCGTGACGCGCGGGGTCTGGAAGTAATAGGTCTGCCCGAAGGTACCGGCGAGGAACTGCCGCCCGGCGCCGGCATCCAGCAGGCGCGTGGTGATGCCGGCGCTCAGCTGGTTGGCATCGCTCACGCGGTCCGCGCCGACGTAGCGGTTGGTGCGAAACAGCTCCACCGGATTCAGATCCGGCACTGCGGTGTCGAACACCGGCAGCTGGTCCTGGTTGCGATACGGCACGTAGAGGTAGAGCAGGCGCGGCTCCAGGGTGATCTTGCGCTGATCGCGCGAGCCGGTGAGCCGCTCGAACTGCATGCCGGCGTCGAAGCTTGCCAGCGGCAGCGAGCGTGAGGGTGCGCGCTCGAGCTGGTCGGGGCCGAGGGTGTCCAGCTCGTATTGGGTCACACGGTAGGCGAGCGCCGGGCGCACGAAATAGCCCGGGCCGCTCAGATCGAGCGCGACGCGCGGCATCAGGTCCGCGCGCCAGCCGTTGTTGTCGGGACCCTCGATGTCGCGGTGGAAGTCGACGATCTCCGAGTCAAAGCCGTAGCGCAGCGCGAGGCCGGAGCCCACGCCATAGTCAGCGTCCACCTGCAGTCGCGGCAGGCGCGCATAGGGGCGCTGCGAGCCCACCAGGTTGACGACGTCAATCGTCTGGAAATCCTGGGCCGTGGCCTCGACGCGCCAGTGTTCGCTGCGGTAGGTAAGGGCGGCGCTGCGGTTCAGGAACGCGGTACTCGCCCCTTCCGGCCCCTGGGAGAAGTCTTCGAAGAACTCCGTGTCGCTCACGTTCTCGGCGCTGACCGTTAGGCGCACGCCGCCGTTCAGCTCGGCCACCTCGTTGAGTCGCACGCGGCTGCGGCTCGCGCCGAAGTTGCTGTCGTAGGGCAGGTAGTTCCAGTCGAGCTCGCCGTGCTGACGCTCGGTGAGGAAGCGCAGGTCGCCGCCGAGGTCCACGCCGCGCTTGGTGTACTCCTTGGGCTCGAAGGTGAAGTCCGCGTTCGGGGCGATGTTCCAGTAGTACGGCAGCGAGAGCTGAAAGCCGCCAGTGGAGCTGTTGCCGATGCCCGGAAACAGGAACCCGCTCTTGCGCTCGCCGCTCAAGGGAAACGACAGCCACGGCAGATAAAGCAGCGGCACGTCCATGAATTCGATGCGCGCATCATGTCCGGTGCCGATCTTGCTGCGCGTGTCGAGCGTGATGTCACTCGCGCGTATGCGCCAGGAGTTGTCATTCGCCGGGCAGGTGGTGAAGATCACGCCCTTCAGGTCGAGCACCCCCTCGGGCGTGAGCCGCAGCTCATCGGCCGTGCCGCGCGCGGCCCGCTGGCGCAGGCTGAACTCGGCCGACTTGAACGCGACACCCTGCTCGGCGGAGTAGGTGCCGGCCGCCCCGGTCACGTGGGCCAGCGGATCCTTGTAGTCGATGTGATCGTGCGACTCGATGGCGCCCGTGTTGCGGTCGTACTGCACCTCGTTGGCGTGGATCTCGCGCTCGCCGCGGCGCATCTCGACGTTGCCCTTGAGCAGGCCTTTGCCATCGACGCCGAGCGTCGCCTGGTCACTGGATATGTTGACGGTGCCGTCGTCGGGGGCGCTCGCGGGCGGCGCCGCCGGCGCCGGGACGGCGCTGGCGGGAATCTGTGACGGGCACGGCGGTTCCTCAGCCGCCGCCGCGGGCAGGATGCCGACGATCGAGAGGATCGCCAGTACAAATGGGCTCGAACGCGGCATTAAGGGCGGCATTATAATGGCGCGACACAGCAACGCGGGCCGAAAAACCTCGACGCTTCACATGCTTGAAACCGACGCGCGACTCGCGCTCATTGAGAATTGGCTCGCGCGTGAGCTGCGCCTGGCGGTTGCCAGGATCGAGCCGGCCTCCAGCGACGCCAGTTTCCGGCGTTACTTTCGCGCTTTTACCGCGCAGGGCACCTACATCGTCATGGATGCGCCCGCCGACAAGGAGGACGTGCGCCCGTACCTGAAGGTGTCGCAGCTGCTCGAAGCGGTCGGCGTGCACGTGCCGCACGTGCACGAGCGCGACGTGGCGCGCGGGCTGCTGCTGCTCGAGGACCTCGGCAGCACACAGTACCTCGAGCGCCTCCTGGCGGGCGCCGATCCGGAGCCGCTGTACGCGGATGCCCTGGGCGCGCTCGCCGTGATCCAGCTACAGGCGCAGGCGGCCGCGGCGCAGCTGGCGCCTTACGGGCGCGCTGAGCTGGCGCGTGAGCTCGCGCTGATGCCGGAGTGGTTCCTCGCGCGCCATCTCGCGCAGCCCGCGACGCCGGAGGAAGCGGGCCTGATCGCCGCCACGTTCGAGTTCCTGATCCGCGAGGCACTCGCGCAGCCGGCCGTGTTCGTGCATCGCGACTACCACTCGCGCAACCTCATGCTCAGGCCGGCCGGCAACCCCGGCATCATCGATTTCCAGGACGCGCTGCGCGGCCCGGTCGGGTACGACCTGGTGTCGCTGCTGAAGGACTGCTACATCGCCTGGCCGCGCGAGCGCGTGGTGGGCTGGGTGCACGCTTACCGCGCGCGCCTCCAATCCCAGGGCGGCCCGGCCGGCGCCAGTGACGCGCAGTTCCTGCGCTGGTTCGACCTCATCGGCGTGCAGCGGCACCTGAAGGTGCTCGGCATTTTCTGCCGCCTGTGGTACCGGGACGGCAAGCCCGGCTACCTGGCCGACCTGCCGCGCACGCTCGACTACGTGCGCGATACCTGCACGCGCTACGCGGAGCTTAAGGATTTCTCGGCCTTTCTCGAGGCGCGCGTGGTTGCCGCGCTGCCGCGCGCCAACGCCGCGGTGGCCGCCGGCAGGCCGCTCGCCGGCGTGCCGGCATGAAGGCGATGGTGCTGGCAGCCGGCCGCGGCGAGCGCATGCGTCCGGTCACCGACACGCTGCCCAAGCCAATGCTGAGCGTGGGCGGCAGGCCGCTCATCGCCTGGCACCTCGCAGCGCTCGCGCGCGCCGGCATCCGCGAGGTCGTCATCAATCTGTCCTGGCTGGGGGAGAAGCTGCGCGCGGCGCTCGGCGACGGGGCGGCATTCGGGGTCGCCATCACCTACAGCGAGGAAGGGCCGGTGCCGTTTGAGACCGGCGGCGGCATCTTCCGCGCGCTGCCGCTGCTCGGCGACGGACCCTTCCTGGTGGTGAACGGCGATGTCTGGACGGACATGGACTTCGGCGCGCTCACCCTGGAGCCGCAGGCGCTCGCGCACCTGATGCTCATCCGAAACCCCGTGCACCACCCGCGCGGGGACTTCGGGCTCGAGGACGGCTGGCTCACCGCGGGCGCCGCCGAGCGCTTCACCTACTCGGGCGTCGGGGTGTACCGCCCGCAGTTCTTCGCCGGCTGCGAGGCCGGGCGCTTTCCGCTGCTGCCGCTGCTGAACCGCGCCATTGCCGCCCGCCGCCTGCGCGGTGAGCTCTTCGGCGGTGAGTGGTGCGACGTGGGCACCCCGGAGCGGCTGGCGAGCCTGGACGCGCGCCTGCGTGGGTTACAATGAGCGCCCATGTCGAGCCTCAAGGACATCCCGGTCGTGGCCGAGGCCGCGCCGGCGCGTAGCGGCGAGAAATACCTTACTTCTCAAGGATTTACGGCTGTCCGCGACGGCATCAAGGCCGGCGCCGCGAACCCGCCGCAGGCCCCCCTGCGCAAGCCCCCGTGGCTGCGGGCCCGCGCCCCGAGCGGAGCCGGCTTCAGCAGCGTGAGGGCGCTGGTGAAGGAGCACCGCCTCGCCACCGTGTGCGAGGAGGCCAAGTGCCCGAACATCGGTGAGTGCTGGAACGCCGGCACCGCCACCATCATGCTGATGGGCGCGGTGTGCACGCGCGCGTGTCGCTTCTGCGCGGTCGACACCGGCAACCCGCACGGCTGGCTCGATCCGGAGGAGCCGGAGAACGCCGCGCGCACGGTGCAGCTCATGAAGCTGCGCTACGTCGTGCTCACTTCCGTCGATCGCGACGACCTCAGCGACGGCGGCGCGGCGCACTACGCGGCCTGCGTGCGCGCCATCAAGCGCCGCAATCCCGGCACCGCCGTCGAGGCGCTGACACCGGACTTCCGCGGCGTCGCGGCCGATGTCGCGACCGTGGTGGATGCGGGCATCGAGGTGTTCGCGCAGAACATCGAGACCGTGCGCCGCCTGACGCACCCGGTGCGCGATCCGCGCGCCGGCTACGAGCAGACGCTCGCGGTGCTCGCGGCCGCCAAGGCGCACCGCCCCGGGGTACTCACCAAGAGCAGCCTGATGCTGGGCCTCGGGGAGACGGAGGCGGAGATCCACGCCACGCTCTGCGACCTGCGCGCCGCCGGCGTGGACCTCGTGACCCTTGGCCAATACCTGCGCCCGACGGTGAATCACCTGGCGGTCGAGCGTTTCGTGACGCCGGCGCAGTTCGACCGCTACCGCGAGCAGGCCCTCGCGCTCGGCTTTCTCGAATGCGTCTCCGGCCCGCTGGTGCGCTCGAGCTACCGCGCCGAGCAGGCGCTGAACCGCAACAACGCCGGTCTCAGCAACGCCAGCGCCGCCCCATGAGCGCCCCTGCCGCCAGGGCCGTGCCGGCGGGCGGGAGCGGCGCAGCCGCGCCGGCGCCGCTGTTGCGTGAGCTCGGGCTCGTGCCTTACGAGCCCGCGTGGCGGGCCATGCAGAAGTTCACCGCGCAGCGCACGGCGGCGACGCCGGATGAGATCTGGTTCCTGGAGCACCCGCCGGTGTTCACCCTCGGCGTCAACGCCAGCCGCACGCACCTGCTCGCCCCCGCGGACATCCCGGTGGTGCAGGTCGATCGCGGCGGGCAGGTGACCTACCACGGCCCCGGGCAGCTGGTGGTGTATCCGCTCATCGACCTGAAGCGCGCCGCCCTCGGGGTGCGCGACTTCGTCACCGCGCTCGAGCGTGCCGTGATCGACCTCGCCGCGCAGTGCGGCGTGCGCGCCGAGTGCCGCCGCGGCGCGCCGGGCGTCTACGTCGCGGGCGCCAAGCTCGCGAGCGTCGGCGTGCGCGTGCGCCGCCAGGGCAGCTACCACGGCCTGGCGCTGAACGTGGCGCTCGACCTTGCGCCCTTCGGGCGCATCAACCCCTGCGGCTACGAGGGTCTGAGGATGACGCAGCTGTCCGAGCTCGGCGGACCGGCCACGGTGGCCGCCGCCGCCACGGCACTCAGGCCGCACCTGCTGCGCGCGCTTGGGTTTCCTATAACCAAGCCGTAACCTGTCGCCGACTGACAGCGGACCGGCGCGCGGCTAGCATCGCGCGATGACCTCCCGAACCCTTGCGGTGCGCTCGGCGCGCCTGCTCGCGCTGCTCCTCGTCGTTTGCACGCTGCCCGCCTGCGAGCAGCGCAGCAACTCCACCGCCGGTCGCGTGCAGCTGCTGAACGTCTCCTACGACCCGACGCGCGAGCTGTACGCGGATTACAACGCCGCCTTCGCCCGCTACTGGAAGGAGAAGTCCGGCCAGGAGGTGCGCGTGGATCAGTCGCACGGGGGCTCGGGCAAGCAGGCGCGCTCCGTGATCGACGGCCTGCAGGCGGACGTGGTGACGCTGGGGCTGGCCGCCGACATCGACGCCATCGCCGCGGCCGCCAAGCTTTTGCCGCTGAACTGGCAGAGCCTGCTGCCGAACAACAGCTCCCCCTACACCTCCACCATCGTGTTCCTGGTGCGCAAGGGCAACCCCAAGGGCATCCATGACTGGGGTGACCTGGTGCGCCCCGGCATCGGCGTGATCACGCCGAACCCCAAGACCTCCGGTGGCGCGCGCTGGAACTACCTGGCCGCGTGGGCCTGGGCCAGGGCGCAGCCCGGCGCCGACGAGGCGAGTGCGCGCGAGTTCGTGACGCGCCTCTACAGGAACGTGCCGGTGCTCGACACCGGCGCGCGCGGCTCGACCACCACCTTCGTGCAGCGCGGCCTCGGTGATGTGTTGCTGGCCTGGGAGAACGAGGCGTTGCTGGCGCTGCGCGAGATCGGCGCCGACAAGGTCCAGATGGTCGTGCCCTCGGTGAGCATCCTCGCCGAACCTCCGGTGGCGGTGGTGGACACCGTGGCCCTGCGCCGCGGCACGCGCGAGGTGGCGCAGGCGTACCTCGGCTACCTCTACAGCAAGCAGGGCCAGGAGATCATCGCGCGCAACTTCTACCGTCCGCGTGATGCGGACGTGGCGGCGAAGTACGCGCAGCAGTTTCCCGAACTCAAGCTCGCCACCATCGCCGACTTCGGTGGCTGGGCGAGTGCGCAAGCCACGCACTTCAAGGACGGCGGCGTGTTCGACCAGATCACCGCCCCCTAGGAACCTTCGCGTCAGTCGACGATGAGCTTGTAGCCCGCCGCGGCGGTGCGCAGCAGCGCCGGCGCCGCCGGATCGGCCTCGATCTTCTGCCGCAGGCGGTGCACCAGCTGCTTCAGCAGCTGCCGGTCCCCGCCGCTGCGGTGGCCCCACACCTGCACCAGCAGGCGGTCGGAGTTCACGGTGTGGCCGGCGTTGGCGAGCAGCATCTGCAGCAGGCGCAGTTCCAGCTTGGTGAGCCGCACCGCTTCGGCGGAGCCGATGCGCACGGTGTATTCCTCCAGATCCAGCCGCACCCGCCCCACCTCGAGCGGCGCGCTGCTCTCCATCCCGGCGCGCCGCAGCAGCGCCTTGATGCGCGCCAGGAGCGTGCGGGGACTGAAGGGCTTGTTGAGATAGTCATCGGCGCCGAGCCCGAGCGCGCGCACCAGGTCCTCCTCCTCGCCGCGCACCGTGAGCATCATGACCGGCACGCGCGAGCGCCGGCGGATCGCCTCGCACACCTGAAAGCCGCTGAGGCCCGGCATGTTGATATCGAGCACGATCAGGTCCGGTGACTCGTCCTCGAAGCGCTTGAGCGCGGTCGGGCCGTCGCCGGCCTTGATGACCAGGTAGCCGGCCTGCGTGAGGGTGAAGGCGATGAGATCGCGCAGGTCCGCATCATCGTCGGCGACCAGTACCTTCATCTAGGGGTTCTCCACTGGCAGTGTCACGGTAAGGCGCGTGCGGCCGGCGGCGGTGCGCTCGAAGCTGACGCTGCCGTCATGGCGCTCGATGATCGACTTCACCAGCCACAGCCCCAGGCCGAGCCCCGCCGGCTCCGGCTCGGTGCCGCCGCGGCGGAAGCGTGCGAACAGCAGCGCACTGTCACCGGCCGCCGGCCCCGGGCCTTCGTCCTCGACCCAGGCGCGCACCCGCGCGCCCTCGGCCAGCGCCCCGACGTGCACGCTGCTGCCCTCGGGGGCGAACTTGTTGGCGTTGGCGAGCAGGTTCACGAACACCTGCGTGAGGCGCGTCTTGTCGCCGTTCACCAGCGGCAGCTCCTCGGGCAGGGCAATGAGCAGCTGCTGCCCGCGCTGGCGCAGCAGCGAGCCGACCAGCATCGCGGCGTCCTCGATCACCTCCGGCAGGGCGATGCTCTGGCGGCGGATGGCGAGCTGGCCCGACTCGATGCGCACGCTCTCGAGCAGATTGTCGATGAGCTGCGTCAGGCGCAGCGTGCCACGCTCGAGCGAGGCCACGAGTTCGCGCTGCTGCGCCGCCGGCATGTGGTCGAGCCCGGCCAGCAGCAGCTCGATGGAGGCGAGCTGCGCGGCGAGGGGCGTGCGGAACTCGTGGCTGATGTTGGCGAGCACCGAGTCGCGCGCGCGCCGCACGGCCTCCAGTTCGGTCTCGTCGCGGATCACCTGCACCTGCAGGCCATCGGCCTGCGCGGCGCTGGTGATGACGGTGGTGCGCACGCCGGCGGGCGCGTGCAGCTGCTCGACGGCCTTGGCGCTGCCGGCGCCGCGCGCCGCGACGATCGGGCAGCGGTAATCGCAGGGGCGCCGCCCGTCCTCGTCGCGCGGGCTGAGCACGTCGCCGCAGAAGCGCCCCACGGCCTGCTCCGGGGTGACGCCGAGCAGCTTCGCCGCCTGGGGGTTGAGGTAGCGGATGGTGCGGTTCTTGTCGACGGCGTACACGCCTTCGACGATCCCGGCGAGCACCGCCTGCGCCTCCGCCTCGCGCCTTCTGAGCGTGCTCGTGAGGTCGATGAGGTTGCGGCGCATGTCCTCCATGGTGCGCGCCAGTGCCCCGACCTCCGCCGCGCCACCGGCCGGGATCGAGGCGGAGAAGTCCCCGGCCCCGAGGCGCATGGCCGCGGCGGTGAGCGCGCGCACCGGGCGCGCGATGAGTTCGCTCAGCACCACCCCGGCAAACAGCGCCAGTGCCGCGAGGATGAGGGCGGTGAGCAGCAGCTTGTGCACCAGGTGCCGCGTCGGGGTGTCCACCGCCGTGGTCGGCAGCAGGGCCGCGATGAGCGCAATGGCCTCACCGCTGGAGGCGAACACCGGCACGCTCGCGGCGTAGACCTCCTGCGAATCGATGCGCTGCACCGCCGAGTGCCCGTCGGCCAGGGCGGCGGAGTACAGCGGCGTGAACGCATTCACCGCGGCGCTGGTGTAGCTGCGGTAGTCGATGAGGCGCACCTCCGCGCCGACCTGCTCGCTGAGCTCGTGTGCGAGCTTCTCGTCCAGGCGCCGCACCACGTACACGGTGAGTCCCGCATCGCTCAGGGCCGCGCGCGACCCGAGCAGCGGCACGTGCTCGGTCGAGGGCAGCGCCATGAAGCTGCCGCCCTGCTCGGCGGCGGCGGTCACGATCTGCTGCCAGTCGAGCGCCGGGCCCGAGACCGCCACCACGGTCTTGCCGGAGAGCACCGCGCAGGCATCCACCCCGCCGGCCTCGCACCAGTGGCGCAGGAACGGCGGCAGCGCCTCGCTCTGCCCCTGGGCGAGCAGGCGCTGCAGCGTCGGACGGTCGGCGAGCGCGCGCGCGGTCGCGTGCGCGTCCTCGCCGATGCGCCGCAGGTCCTCGCGCGCGGTGGTGGCCGCGAGCTGCACGCGCGCCTTGCCCTGCTGGTCGGCCAGATCGTGCAGCATGCCGCTCGCGTACCAGGTGATGCCGGCGGCCACCACCAGCACGAGCGCCAGCTGGATGGCCATCAGCCACCAGCCCAGGCCGGTGCGCGCCGGGTCCGGCAGCAGCGACTTCAGTCGGGCGAGGAGCTGCTCGAACATGCGCTTCAGCGCCGCCGGTAGCCGGTGCGCTCGACCAGGGTCTTCACCACGAGGGTGAGGGCGGCGAGCAGCGTGAGCAGGGAGGCCACGGCGAAGGCGCCGACGAAGTTGTACTCGTTGTAGAGGATCTCGATGTGCAGCGGCATGGTGTTGGTAAGGCCGCGGATGTGGCCGGAAACCACCGAGACCGCGCCGAACTCCCCCATGGCGCGCGCGTTGCACAGCACCATGCCGTACACCAGGCCCCAGCGCACCTTCGGCAGCGTGACGCGGAAGAAGGTCATCCAGCCGCCGGCGCCGAGGGTGATGGCCGCCTCCTCCTCGTCGTTGCCGAGCTGCTGCATGAGCGGGATGAGCTCGCGCGCCACGTAGGGAAACGTCACGAACATGGTGGCCAGCATGATCCCGGGCAGCGCAAAGATGATGCTGATGTTGTGCGCCTGCAGCCAGGCGCCGAACCAGCCGTGCAACCCGAACAGCAGCACGAAGATCATGCCGGAGATCACCGGGGAGATCGCGAGCGGCAGGTCGATGAGGGTGATGAGGATGCTCTTGCCGCGGAACTCGAACTTGGCGATGGCCCACGCCGCCGCGAGCCCGAACACGGTGTTGACCGGCACCACCACGGCCGCCGTGACCAGCGTGAGGCGGATGGCCGCCAGCGTGTCCGGGTCGGAGAAGCTGTGCAGGTACGCGTCGATCCCCCTGGAGAGCGCCATGATGAACACCGTGGCGAGCGGGGCGAGCAGCACCGCGGCCAGGAAGGTGAGCGACACCGTGATGAAGAACCAGCGCGCCAGGGCGTGCAGCCAGGTGTGCTGGCCGGGGCGCGTGCCCTCCTTGCTGATGGCGGCCGCGGTGCTGGCCATCAGCTCGCGGCCCGCACGTGCCGCCGGCGGCCCCAGGCCTGCAGCAGGTTGATGGCGAGCAGCATCACGAAGGAGATGACCAGCATCACCAGCCCGAGCGCCGCGGCGCCCTGGTAGTCGAACTGCTCGAGGTGGATCACGATCAGGAGCGGTGTGATCTCGGTCTTCATCGGCAGGTTGCCGGAGATGAAGATCACCGAGCCGTACTCCCCGACTGCGCGCGCAAACGCGAGCGTGAAGCCGGTCAGCAGCGCCGGCAGGACGGTGGGCAGGATGATGCGCCGGAACACGTAGAGGCGCCCGGCCCCCAGCGTCTCGGCCGCCTCCTCCAGCTCCCGCTGCACCTCCAGCAGCGCCGGCTGCACGGCGCGCACCGCGAAGGGCATGCTGATCAGGGTGAGGGCGAGCGTCACGCCGATCCAGGTGTAGGCCACCTTGATGCCGAGCGGCTCGAGGTAGCGGCCGATCCAGCCGTTCTGCGCGAACACCGTGGTGAGGGCGATGCCCGAGACCGCCGTGGGCAGCGCAAAGGGCATGTCGATCAGCGCGTCGATGAGCTTGCGCCCCGGGAACTCGTAGCGCACCAGCGTCCAGGCGATGATGAAGCCGAACACGAGGTTGATGCAGGCGGCCAGCAGCGAGGCGCCGAAGGACAGCCGGTAGGAGCCCAGCGCGCGCGGGCTCAGGACGGTGTGCACGAAATCGCTCCAGTGCATCGAGCCGGCCGCCAGCACCAGGGCCGCCAGCGGCAGCAGCACGATGGTGCTCAGGAACACCGTCGTGAAGCCGAACGTGAGCCCGAAGCCCGGCAGGATGCTCGGCTGGCGGAAGCTCACGCGACCCCCCGGTGCACGATCAGCACCGGCCAGCGCCCGCCATCGAGCAGCTGGCGGAAGCGCTCGGTGAAGTGCGAGAGCGGGCCGACGCCCACGATCAGCATCTGCCCGGGCGCCTCCCCGAGGCGCCGCGCGAGCTGCTGCTCCGCGTCCCCGAAGTGCAGCTCGGTGCGCATCTCCAGTCCGTGCGCGGCCTGCGCCTCCGAGCGCGCATCCAGCAGCTGGCGCATGCCGTGCGGGTGCCCGGCGGCGTCCGCCTGCCCCGGGACGATGCCGACGTAGACCGCTTCGGCGGGCACGTGGCGCAGCACGCTGGCGGAGATGGCAAGCGTGGCGCTGCGCGCCGCCTCGCCGATCCAGTGGATGAGCACGCGCTGCGGCGCGCGCGCCTCGTCGGGCAGCACCAGCAGGTCGCGCGCCCCGCGGCGCAGCAGCCACTCGGCGCGCTGGGCGCTGTCGGGGTAGGCGGCGAGCACCGTGGTGCCGACGAACGTGTCCGCGCCCTGGCAGGGGGCCTCCGGGATCCCCAGCTGCGGCTCCGAGCGCGTCGTGATGCGGGTCTTCATGCGCGCGGCAAGCTCGGCGAGCAGCGGCTGGTGGCTGAGTCTCTCGGCGAGGTCCTCGCTCGGCGCGCAGGCGGTGAAACTCGACAGCGGCGTGGGCAGTACGTGCACGCGGCGCACGCCGATGGCGACCTGCTGCCCGGGGCGCACCTCGAAGCTGCGCTGCTCGTGCTGCGAACGGGTGACCTGCAGCGAGGCATCGCTTTCCCCGTCGCCGAAGGCGAGCAGCGGCGCGTGCTTCTCGTCGGTGAGGCCCACGCGCAGGCGTTCCAGGGCGCCGGTGAACACCACCTCGTCCACCACCCCGCGGCCGAGGTAGCCGCACCTGAGCGTCTCGCGCGAGGCAGCGACCTCGATCTCCTCCGGGCGCACCACCGCGACCACTTCGTTCTCGCGCGTGTCCTCGGCGCGCTCGGCGGCCGCGACCGTGGCGCCGCCTATCTGCACGCCGTCGGGAGTGCGCCGCGCCAGGATGAGGTTCGCCGCTCCGAGGAAGGTGGCGACGAAGCGCGTCGCCGGACGCGTGTACAGGTCGTGCGGGGCGCCCATCTCGAGCAGGCGCCCGAGGTTCATGATGCCGATGCGGTCGGCCATCGCGAACGCCTCTTCCTGGTCGTGGGTCACGAGCACGGTGGTGATCCCGAGTTCGCGCTGCACCTGGCGGATGGTGCGGCGCAGTTCCTCGCGGATCTTGGCATCGAGGGCGCCGAAGGGCTCATCGAGCAGCAGCACCTCGGGCTTGTGGGCGAGCGCGCGCGCCACCGCCACGCGCTGCTGCTGCCCGCCGGAGAGCTGCGCCGGCAGGCGCTCGTCGAGCCCCTCGAGCGCCACCAGCCGCAGCAGCTCCTTGCGCCGCTCGCGGCGCGCGCGCGCGCGCATGCGCCGCACGCGCAGCGCGAACTCGATGTTCTCCGCCACGGTCATGTGCTGGAACAGCGCGTAGTTCTGGAACACCAGCCCCACGCCGCGCTTGCGCGCGGCGACGTGGGTCACGTCGCGCCCGTGCAGCGAGATGCGGCCGTGATCGACGCCGGAGAGCCCGGCGACGGCGCGCAGCAGGGTGCTCTTGCCGCTGCCCGAGGGGCCGAGCAGCACGAAGAACTCCCCGTCGCCGATGTCCAGCGAGACGTCGTTGACGACCGGGACGCCGCCGTAGTGCTTGGTGACCTGGTCTAGGGTGATGGACATTCGGGCGATGCTACCGGGCTCGCGTCCCGAGCGTCAGTGTCCACCCGGTCATGGGCCGGTGACAAACCGGTTACAGCCCCGGAATGCTAGAGCAGCATCAACACGCCCTCGCAGGCGCTCAGCTGCGCCACCAGCGCCTCGATCTGCGCGCGGCTTTCGGCATGCAGCAGGTAGGTGATGGAGAGGAAATTGCCGTTGGCGCTCGCGCGCTCGGTCACCCGCCCGGGGGTCAGTGTTGGCGCATGCTGCAGCACGATGGCGTCGATGCGCTCGCGGAACCCGGGCGCGGGGCGCCCGAGCACCTTGACCGGATAGTCGGTCGGGAAGGTGAGCCCCGCCGGGGCGCTCACCAGGGCGTGCCGTGCAGTTCGCGCTTGTAGCGCTGCAGCTCCTCGTAGACGCAGCGCCACACCGGTCCCGGGCGCCCGGTGCCGACCGCGCGCCCGTCGAGGCTGGTCACCGGCTGCAGTTCGCGCGTGGCAGCCGAGAGCCACACCTCCTCGGCGCCGCGCAGCTGCGCCTCACTCACCGGCACCACCCGGCAGGTCACGCCGGCGCGCGCCGCCATCTCCTCCACCACCGAGCGCGTGGTGCCGGGGAGGATGCGGCGCGAGTTGGGCGGCACCAGCACTTCCCCGCCGAGCACCACGTGCACCGCGGAGGCCGACGCCTCGGTCAGCTCCCCCTCGCGCAGCAGGATGGTCTCGCCGGCGTGCGCGTCGACCGCCAGCTGCCGCAGCAGCACGTTCGCGAGCAGCGAGGTCGACTTGATATCGCAGCGTGACCAGCGCGTATCCGCGGCCGTGACGCAGGCGAGCCCGGTTTCCAGCACCGCCGGCGGGGTGGCGGACAGGGGTGCGCAGAAGGCGAACACGGTGCGCGGCACCTTCGGCAGCGGCGCGTGGTTGCGGCCGAACTCCGCCCCGCGCGTCACCTGCCAGTAGACGTACTGGTCGGCGGAGCCGTTGCGCTCGGTGAGCGTGCCCAGGATGGCGCGCCACTCCTCGGGCGTGTGCGGGTCCTCCATGCTGATGCCGGCGAGGCTGCGCCCGAGGCGCGCCAGGTGCGCGGCGAAGCGGAACGGTCGGCCGGCGTACACCGGCATCACCTCGTAGACGCCGTCGGCGTACAGGAAGCCGCGGTCGAGCGGGGAGATGCGGGCGTCCTTGAGCGGCAGGTAGGCGCCGTTCAGGTAGCACAGGGGCAGGGGCTCGGCCATGTTGCGGCTCCCTTAGGACCTTCAGTGGAACCACAGGGCGATGCTGTCCACCATGCGCGTCCACAGGCCGCCGAGCGGCACCGCGGCGAACGGCACCAGCGGCGCACGCGCGATCACCCCGCCGCCGGCATCGGTCACGGTGAATTCCCCGACCGCACTACCGGCGGCGAGCGGGGCGATGAGCGGCTCAGCCGTCAGGTGCGCCGCGGTCTTCAGGGACGCGCCCTGGCCGCGTCCCACGGTCGCGTACACATCGTAGGGGACGCCGAGCTCGGCGGACTCGGCCGTGGACTTGTAGACGCGCGGCTTCAGGATCAGTTCGCGGGCCGCCTTGACGCGCACGGTCTCGAAGAAGGTGTAGCCGTAGCTGAGCAGCGCGGCGCTGGCGTCCTCGCGCGCCTTGATCGAGCGCGCGCCCATGACGATGGAAATCAGGCGCATGCCGCTGCGGTTCGCCGAGGTCGCAAGACAGTATCCGGCGCTGTCGGTGTGCCCGGTCTTGAGCCCGTCGACGCTCGGATCCTTGCCGAGCAGCCCGTTGCGGTTGTCCTGGCGGATGTTGTTCCACATGAACTGCTTGAGGCTGAACAGCGGGTAGTACTGCGGGAACTCGCGGATCAGCGCCGCGGCGAGCGTGGCGACGTCGCGCGCGGTGGTGTAGTGGTTGGGGGAGGGCAGGCCGTCGCTGTTCTCGAAGTTGCTGCCCTTCATGCCGAGGCGCTTGGCGTACTCGTTCATCATCTGCGCAAACGCCGCCTCGGTGCCGCCGACGCGCTCCGCGAGCGCGATGGTGGCGTCATTGCCCGATTGCACGATCATGCCCTTGATGAGGATGTCCGCCGGGATCTGCGTGCCCACCTGCACGAAGGTGCGGGAGCCCTCGGCGCGCCAGGCGTGCTCGCTGATCGTGACCATGTCGGTGAGCTTCAGGCGGTTCTCCTGCAGCGCCTTGAAGACCACGTAGGCGGTCATGAGCTTGGTGAGGCTCGCCGGCTCCGCACGCTCCTCCGCGTGCGACTGCGCCAGCACCCGCCCGCTCTGGTAGTCGATGAGGAAGTAGGAGCGCGCCTCCACCGTGGGCGGCTGCGGGATCGGCGCCGCCGCCTGCACGGGGCGCAGGGCCGTGGCACACAGGGCAACGAGGGACACAACGACGGCGCTGAACGGCAAACGCGACACGGGTGGGAATTCCTTGGCTGGGTGCGGAAAGCGGCGGAGTTTAACCCAAGCGCGCGCCGCTCAGGCGCGGCGGGTGTCTCATTCCGCCAGGCGCGCGTCGTGCACGCCGAGCGCCGCGAGCCGCGAGGCGAGCGAGTCGAACTCGGCGACGCTGTTCACCGGGCCCAGGCGCACGCGGTAGAGGCGCGACTTGCCCGGCGGCGGTGGCACGACGATGGCGCTGGTGAGTCCGGCGCCGTGCAGCCGCTCGGCCAGGTGCTGCGCGTTCTGGGCGTCCGCAAAGGCGCCCGCCTGCACGTACAGCGCCGCCGGCGGCGCGGCGGCGCTGCGCGTGAGCGCATCGGGGACGCCGGGGGTGATGGAGCGCACTTCCACGAGCGTCGTGCCCTCGCGCAGCATGTCGAGCTTGGCGGCCGCGCTGTAGGACAGATCGATGAGGCGGTTGGCGACGAAGGGACCGCGATCGTTGATGCGCACCACGATGCTCTTGCCGTTGCGCAGGTTGGTGACGCGCGCGTAGGTGGGCAGCGGCAGGGTCTTATGAGCGGCCGTCATGCCGTACATGTCGTAGGGCTCGCCGCTGGAGGTGCTGCCGCCGTGGAAGGTCGGCCCGTACCAGGAGGCGACGCCGCGCTCGCTGTAGCCGTCGGCGGCGGCGAGCACGAAGTAGCGGTGCCCGAGCACGTCGTAGAAGGGCGGATTGCCGTGGGCGCTGCGCGGCTCGAAGCGCGGCACCGCGTCCGGCACGGCCTCGGGGCCGGCGGGCGGGGCGGCGCCGCTGCTCGCGGCGGCCGCGGCCGGCGCCGCCGGCGCCGGGGTCGGGGTCGGCGTACGGCGCGGCCCGAGCGAGCAGGCCGCGAGCGCCAGCAGGCAGGCGATGGGCCACAGGGCGCGCGTGCCCGCGGCGGGGGCGCGGCGGCGCCGCGCCCTCATGGCGGGTTCGTCGCGTGCACGCGCAGCGCGATTGCCTGCGCCAGATCGTGCACCGCCATCACGTAACGCGCGCTCGCGTTGTAGCGCGTGATCACGTAGAAATTATGGAAGCCGACGCGATAGGAGGGCCCGTCGCGCTGCTCCGCCGAGAGCAGCACCGCCGGGGTCTCCGGCGGCACGTCGAGGTTCACCTTCACGCCGTGCGCGCCGAGGCTCGCCACCGTCTCGTTCAGTTCCAGGTTGCGCGGCTCGATCTGGAAGGACGGATCCGGTTCCAGCGTGGTCTCGGCGAGCACCGGGCCGTCGGGCGTCCAGCCGTGCTCACGCAGATAGTTCGCCACGCTCGCGATGACGTCATCCCAGTCGCTCCACAGGTCACGCTGCGAGTCCCCGTTGGCATCCACCGCATAGCGGCGGTAGCTCGAGGGCATGAACTGCGGCGCACCCATGGCGCCGGCGTAGGAGCCCACGAGCGTGAGCGGATCGAGCTTGTTCTCCTTGGTGAGGATCAGGAACTGCTCGAGCTCGCTGCGGAAGAAGGCGCGCCGTGCCGGGTAGTCGAAGGCGAGCGTGGCGAGCGCATCCAGCACGCGGTAGCGGCCGAGGTTGCGCCCGTAGAGCGTCTCGACTCCGAGGATCCCCACGATGTACTGCGGGGCCACCTGGTACTGCGCGGCGATGCGCTCGAGGGATTCCCGGTGCTCGTTCCAGAACTGCACGCCGTCATCGATGCGCTCCGGGGTGAGGAAGCGCTCGCGGTACTCCCACCAGGGCGACACCTTCTCGATCGGGCGGTTCATCGCCTCGATGATCTTCGGCTGCGGCTGCGCGGCTTTCAGCAGCGCGTGCACCTGCTTGCGGCTCAGGCCATCGCGGCTGACGACCTCGTTCATGAAGGCCACGATGTCGGGGCGCTTGAGGTCGAAGCCCGGCGGCGTCGCCCCCTGGCTTGCGCCGGCGGCGGCGCCGAGCGCTGCGATCAACAGCAGACGATGGGCTTTCAACTACGATCCGATGAGTTTTCGCCGTGAATACAGCGCCATCAGAATACCGAACCCGGCGAGGAGCGTCACGACCGAACTGCCCCCGTAACTCACGAGCGGCAGCGGCACGCCCACCACCGGCAGCAGGCCGGTGACCATGCCGGCGTTGATGAACACGTAGACGAAGAAGGTGAGCGCGAGGCTGCCGGCGAGCAGCCGCGCAAAGGTGTCCTGCGTCTGCGTGGCGAGGTAGACCGCGCGGCTGACCACGAACACGTACAGCATCAGCAGCACCAGCAGGCCGAGCAGGCCGAACTCCTCGCCGATCACCGCGAAGATGAAATCGGTGGAGCGCTCGGGCAGAAACTCCAGCTGCGCCTGGCTGCCGTTCATCCAGCCCTTGCCGAAGACCCCGCCGGAGCCGATGGCGATCTGCGACTGGATGATGTGGTAGCCCGCCCCCAGGGGATCGGTCTGCGGATTGAGGAAGGTGAGCACGCGCTTTCTTTGGTAGTCGTGCATGAAGCTCCAGCCGAACCAGGCGCCGACCGCGCCGAGCGCGAACAGCGCCGCGATCACCCGCAGGCGCAGGCCCGCCAGCACGATGACGAGCGCCCCGGCGATGGCGATCAGCGCGGCGGTGCCCAGGTCCGGCTGTACCACGACCAGGCTCACGGGCACGAAGATCAGCACGGAGAGCACCGCCAGCGACAGCCAGCCCGGCGGCAGCGGACGCTCGTGCAGGTACCAGGCGCACATCATCGGCACCGCGAGCTTCATGAGCTCGCTCGGCTGGAAGCGGAACAGTCCGAGGTCGAGCCAGCGCTGCGCGCCCATGCCGATGTGGCCGATCGCCGCCACCACCAAGAGCAGCAGGCAGCCGCCCGCGTACAGCCAGGGCGTGGAGCGGCGCAGGAAGTTGGGGTTGATCTGCGCCAGCAGCAGCATCGCCGCGGTGCCCAGTGCCAGGCGCGCGCCGGTGCGCATCACGGTGGGCAGGTTCTGGCCGGAGGCGCTGTAGAGCACCACGAGACCGTAGGCGGCGATCAGCGCCAGGCCCACCACCAGCGGCCCGTCGATCTTCAGCGCAAACAGCACGCGCGCCGCGCCGGTCAGGGTGCGCCGGGTGCGGGAGCCGGAAGTGACCTCCTCGTAGATCATGTCGCCGGCTTCACCTTGCCATCCGCCGTGAGCAGGTAGGCGTCGAGCACCTTGCGCGCGATGGGCGCCGCGGCGCTCGCGCCCGCGCCGCCGTTCTCCTGCAGTACCGCGATCGCGATGCGCGGCGCGTCCGCGGGGGCGAAGGCGATGAACCAGGAGTGATCGCGCAGGCGCTCGTTGATGGCGCTGGCGTTGTAGCGCTCGTTCTGCGCCACGGTGAATACCTGCGCGGTGCCGGTCTTGCCGGCGAAAGTGTAGGGGGCGTGCGCGCCGATGGCGGCCGCCGTGCCGCGCTGCGTGACGCCGATCATGCCATGCACGACGCGGTCCCAGTCCTCGGCCGAGACCCCGCTGACCTCCCCCTCCGACTGCGCCGGCACGTGCTGCATCTGCCCGGTGTGCGGATCGCGGTAGGCCGCCACCAGGCGCGGTTTCCAGATCCTGCCGCGCGTGGCGATGATGCTGGCGTAGTGCGCCAGCTGCAGCGGCGTCACGGTGAGATAACCCTGGCCGATGCCGAAGTTCACCGTCTCCCCGGGGAACCACACCTGGTCGGCGGGCTTGGCGAAGGCCTTCGCCTTCCACTCCTTGGAGGGCAGGATCCCGGACTTCTCCCCGCCGATGTCGATGCCGGTGGTCTTGCCGAAGCCGAAGGGCGCGAGGAAGGTGGCGATGCGGTCCACGCCGAGCACGTCCGCGAGGCCATAGAAGTAGACATCGCAGGAGCGCGCGATGGCATCGTCCAGATCCACGTAGCCGTGCTTTTCGTTGTGGTACTCGCGGAACATGCGCGAGCTGCCCGGCAGGTGGAAGGAGCCGGCGCAGTACTTGTGCGCCTGCGGATCCACCACGTGATAGGTGAGGCCGGCGAGGGCGATGCCCGGCTTGATGGTCGAGCCGGGCGGGTAGGTGCCGCGCAGCGCGCGATTGAACAGCGGGCGATCGATGTCGTTGCTGAGCGTGCCGTACTCCCCGGCGGTGATGCCGCGCCCGAACAGCGTCGGGTCAAAGCCCGGCAGGCTGACCAGGGCGAGCACGTCGCCGTTCTTCGGATCCAGTGCCACGACCGCGCCGCGATGCCCGGCGAGCGCCGCCTCGGCCACGCGCTGCACCTTGAGGTCGATCGACAGCACCAGGTCTGCGCCGGGCGTGGGCGGCTTGGTGCGCAGGTTCGGCACGAAGGCACCCTGGCGCTCCACCGAGCGACCCTGCGCGTTCACCAGCACTTCGCGGAAGCCGTTGTTGCCGTGCAGCTGCGACTCGTAGGCGCTCTCGATGCCGAGCTTGCCGATGAGGGAGGTGCCGGCGTAGGTGGCGCGGTCGATGTGCTTGAGGTCCTGCTCGCTGATCGCGCCGACGTAGCCGAGCGCGTGCACGGCGAGTCCGCCGTTGGGGTACCAGCGCGTCTGGCGCGTGCGGATGTCCAGTCCCGGGAACTCGAAGCGGCGCACGGCGAAGCGCGCCACGTCCTCATCCGACATGCGCAGGCGGATCGGCACGCTGTCGAAGCTGCGGCTGGAGTCGATGGTGCGCTCGAGTTCGGCCACGTCCTCGGCGCGGATCAGTCCGAGCTGCACCAGGCTCGCCAGCGTGCCGTCGACGTCGGGCACCTCCTCGGGCACCAGTTCCAGCTGGTACGCGGGCTGATTGCCCGCGATCACCTCCCCGGCGCGGTCGAGGATCAGGCCGCGCGCAGCCGGGATCGGCTCGGTGCGCACGCGGTTGCCCTGGGAGAGCTCCGAGTAGTAGGCGTGACGGCTCACCTGCAGCACGTACAGGCGCGCCACCAGGCCGAGGGTCGCCAGCGCCATGATCACCGCGCAGATGATCGAGCGCTGATCGAAGAGGCGCTGCTCGCGCCAGTGATCCTTGATGCGTACCGCCGGCATGGTTCAGTCCGTCAGAGTCTGGCGGCGCGCTTTAGTGCCTTCACGTGCGCCGGCCCGCTCCATAGGCAAGGATAGCGGCCGCCGGCGGCCAGATCAGGGCCCCGGTCACGGTGTGCACCCAGCGCAGCACGCTCGTGACCGGGTGACCGGTCCAGCCGTCGATGGCGAACAGCACCACCTCGTACAGGATCAGCGCCGCGAACACGATCAGGGCCTGCTGGAAGGCGGGCTTGGAGCGGATGCGCTGGTGTTCGCGCACGCAGATATAGGCCATGAGCGACAGCGCGAGGGCGTGTTCCCCGAGCACCGGGCCCTGGAACACATCGAGCATGAGGCCGGCGAAGAAGCCGAAGGCGACGCCGCCGGTGCGCGGGGCATTGATCGACCAGAACAGCACCGTGAGCACCAGGAACTGCGGGCGCACGGTGTCGGCCCACGCCGGCAGCGGCAGCACCGTGAGGGTGAGTGCCACGAGGGCGCTCAGCAGCAGCCGCAGGCGCGAGTCGGCGATCAAGGCTGCGGTCCCTGCGCCGGTACGGGAACGGGGGTCGGTGGCGGCGGCTGGGCGGAGGCGGGCGCCGGGGTCGGCGTCGTGCTCGCGGCCGGCGCGGCGGCCGCCGGCGCGTGCGTGGCTGTCTGCGGCCGGATCGCCGCGTTGCCGCTCTTGAGTTCCCCGACGGCGTCCGGCTTGGCGCTCACGGCCACGGGGTTCTTCGGCGCCGCCGGGTGATCCTCGCGGAACCACACCAGCATGAGCTCGGTATCGGTATCGATGTGCGCCAGCGGGGCGGCGCGCACCTGCGCGAGCGGCTGCACCGCGTCGCGATGCACCTCGGTGACCCGCGCGACCGGATAGCCCTCGGGGAACACCCCGCCCAGGCCGGAGGTCACGAGCAGGTCGCCGTCCTTGATGTCGGCGTTCGCGGGCAGGTACGGCAGTGCCAGCGACGCGGTGTCCCCGGCGCCGACCGCGATGGTGCGCAGCCCGGTGCGCTCGACGCGCACCGGAACGGCGTGCTCCGGGTCGGTAATGAGGATCACTTCCGCGCTCCAGGGACCCACGTGGGTCGTCTGGCCGACGAGCCCCTTGTCATCGAGCACCGCCTGGCCCTTGAAGACGCCGTTGGCGGCGCCGCGGTTCAGCAGCAGCCGCTGCCGCAGGCCATTCACCTGGACCGTGACGATCTCCGCGGCGAGCCAGCGGTCGGCGACCGGCGGCAGCGCGTCGCGCAGGCCGCGCAGTTCGCCGTTCTCGCGGGCGAGCGCCTCGTAACGCATCGCCCGCAGCTCGAGATCGCGGCTGGCAGCGCGCAGGCGCGTGTTTTCAGCCTGCAGCGCTTCGCGGGTCGCGAAACTGTCCTTGAGCCAGCGCCAGGCGGCGGGCGGGGAACTCACGGCGAGCTGGATGGGGTAGGCGGCGGCCTGCAGGACGTAGCGCACCCGCTCGAGGTAGTGCCCGCGCTGGTCCAGGTACATGGCCACCACCGACAGCACCGCGTAGAAGGTGAAGCGAAAGCCGGAGCCACCCCGCCCGTAAAGCGGCCTGCTGGCTCCTGTGCCGAACGCGGCCACTCAGTGTTGTGCGCTCCTCGCGCTACTCAAGGCCGAAGTGTCCCGGGCCCAGTTCGTCCATGAGCTCGAGGATGCGGCCGCCGCCGCGCGCCACGCAGGTGAGCGGGTCGTCCGATACCACCACGGGCAGTCCGGTCTCCTCGGTGAGGAGCTTGTCTATGTCACGCAGCAGCGCGCCGCCGCCGGTGAGCACGATGCCACGCTCGGCGACGTCGGCACCGAGCTCGGGGGGGGTCTGCTCGAGCGCCTGCTTGACGGCGCTGACGATGCTCTGCAGCGGTTCCTGCAGCGCTTCGAGGATCTCGTTGCTGTTGAGGGTGAAGCTGCGCGGCACGCCCTCGGAAAGATTGCGGCCCTTGACCGAGAGCTCGCGCACCTGCTGCCCGGGGTAGGCCGAGCCGATTTCGATCTTGATGCGCTCGGAGGTGGCCTCGCCGATGAGGATGCCGTAGTTGCGGCGCACGTAGTTCATGATCGCCTCGTCAAAGCGATCGCCACCGATGCGCGCGGAATTTGCGTACACGACGCCATTCAGCGACAGCACCGCGACCTCCGAGGTGCCGCCGCCGATATCAAGCACCATCGAACCACGGGCCTCGTGCACCGGCAGCCCGGCGCCGACCGCGGCCGCCATCGGCTCGCTCACGATCGCGACGGTGCGCGCGCCGGCACCCTCGGCAGACTCGCGAATGGCGCGGCGCTCGACCTGGGTCGAGCCGAAGGGCACGCACACCAGCACCCGGGGTGAGGGCTTGAGGGTGCGGTTGCCGTGCACCTTATTTATGAAGAACTGCAGCATCTTCTCGGTGTAGGTGAAATCGGCGATCACCCCGTCCTTCATGGGGCGCACGGCGGTGATGTGCCCCGGCGTGCGCCCGAGCATGGCCTTGGCCTCGGTGCCCACGGCGACTATGACCTTGCCGCCGCGCGAGGGCTCATCCTGGACCGCGACCACGGAGGGTTCGTTGAGCACGATCCCCTTATCGCGCACGTAGATGAGCGTGTTGGCAGTTCCCAGATCGATCGACAGATCGCTGGAGAAATATCCGCGCAGGCGTTTGAGCATGAAGCGACCGGAAAGTGTGCGGCGGGAGACCCCTGAAAGTGGCGCGTAATCTAGCAACCGACAGGACATTGAGCAAGGCAACATGTATGATTTTGCGCTGGTTTTCTCAGTTCTCCACACGCATTGCGAAGCTCCTATGGCCCTTACCCGCGAGCAGATCGCGAGCATCGCCGTCCTGGCGCGCCTCGATCTCACCTCTTCTGAGATCCCGGTCTACCAGCACAGTCTCTCGAGCATCCTCGACTTCGTCGGCACGCTGGACGCGATTGACACCGCCAGCGTGGTGCCCATGGCCCATCCGCTGCCGGGGCTCTCGCAGCGGCTGCGCCCCGACGTGGTGACCGAAACGGATCGCCACGAGGAGTACCAGCAGAACGCGGCACAGGTCGCCGCGGGCCTGTACCTCGTGCCCAAGGTCATCGAGTGAGGCCCCGGTGAGCGACCTGCACCGCAATACACTGACGCAGCTCGCGGCCGGCCTGCGCGCGCGCCGCTTCTCGAGCGTCGAGCTGGTGCGTGCCTACATCGAGCGCATCGACGGGTACCAGGGGGCGCTGAACGCCTTCATCTCCGTCACCCGCGAGCAGGCGCTGCGCGACGCCGAGGCGGCCGATCGCGCGCTCGCCGCCGGCACCGCCGGGGCGCTCGCCGGCGTGCCGATCGCCCACAAGGACATCTTCTGCACGCAAGGGGTGCGCACCACCTGCGGCTCGCGCATGCTCGATAACTTCGTCTCCCCGTACGACGCCACCGTGGTCGCGAAGCTCAGGGCCGCCGGCGCCGTCATGCTCGGCAAGACGAACATGGATGAGTTCGCCATGGGCTCCTCCAACGAGACCAGCTACTACGGAGTGGTGCGCAATCCCTGGGATCCGGCGCTCGTGCCCGGCGGCTCCTCGGGCGGTTCGGCGGCCGCCGTGGCGGCACGGCTGGTGCCGGGCGCCACCGCGACCGACACCGGCGGCTCGATTCGCCAGCCCGCCGCCCTGTGCGGCATCACCGGCTTCAAGCCCACCTACGGACGCGTCTCGCGCTACGGCATGATCGCCTTCGCCTCGAGCCTCGACCAGGCCGGCACGCTCACCGCCAGCGCCGCGGATGCGGCCCTCATGCTGCGGGAGATGGCCGGCTTCGACCCCAACGATTCCACCAGCGTCGAGCGGCCGGTGCCGGATTACGTGGCGGCACTCGAGCAGCCGCTCGCGGGCCTCAAGGTCGGACTTCTCAAGGAATTCTTCGACAAGGGCCTCGATCCTCAGAACGAGGCGCGCGTGCGCGAGGCGCTGCGGGTGTACCAGGGTCTCGGCGCGCAGCTGAGCGAGGTGAGCCTGCCGCACCTGCCGCTGTCGGTGCCGGTGTACTACGTGGTCGCCCCCGCCGAGTGCTCCTCGAATCTGGCGCGCTTTGACGGGGTACGCTTCGGGCACCGCTGCGAGAATCCGAAGGATCTCGGCGACCTGTACCGCCGCTCGCGCGGCGAGGGTTTCGGCGCGGAGGTCAAGCGGCGCATCATGACCGGGACCTACGTGCTCTCCGCCGGCTACTACGATGCCTACTACCTCAAGGCACAGCGCGTGCGCCAGCTCATCAATGCGGACTTCATCCGCGCCTTCGAGCAGGTGGACGTGCTCATCGGGCCGACGACGCCGACGCCCGCGTTTGCGCTCGGCGCCAAGACGGCTGATCCCATCACCATGTATCTGAACGACATTTACACCATCGGCGCCAATCTGGCGGGCCTGCCGGCGGTGTCGGTGCCGTGCGGCTTCGTCAACGATCTGCCGGTCGGACTGCAGATCGTGGGACCGCACTTCAGCGAGGCGCGCGTGCTCGCGGCCGCGCACGCGTTTCAGCGCGCCACCGACTGGCATACGCGGGTGCCGCGGGGTTACGCGTGAGCGCCTGGGAGACCGTGATCGGGCTGGAGATCCACGCCCAGCTCGCCACCGAGTCGAAGATCTTCTCCGGTTCGGCGACCCGCTACGGCGCCCCGCCGAACGCGCAGGCGAACCTGGTGGACCTGGGGTACCCCGGCGTGCTGCCGGTGCTCAATGCGCAGGCGGTGCGCATGGCGGTGAAGCTGGGACTGGCGATCAATGCGCGCATCGCCACGCACTCGGTGTTCGCGCGCAAGAACTACTTCTATCCGGACCTGCCCAAGGGCTACCAGATCAGCCAGTACGAGCTGCCGATCGTCGCCGAGGGCGCGATCGACATCGTGCTCGAGGACGGCAGCACCAAGCGCATCGGCGTGACGCGTGCGCACCTGGAGGAGGATGCCGGCAAGTCGCTGCACGAGGGGCTGCCGGGAGTCACCGGCATCGACCTGAACCGCGCCGGCACGCCGCTCGTGGAGATCGTCTCCGAGCCGCACCTGCGCTCGGCCCGCGAAGCCGTCGCCTACATGAAGAAAGTGCACACCCTGGTGCGCTACCTCGAGATCTGCGACGGCAACATGCAGGAGGGCTCGTTCCGCTGTGATGCCAACGTCTCGGTGCGCCCGCTCGGGGCGCAGAAGTTCGGCACGCGCGCCGAGATCAAGAACCTGAATTCCTTCCGCTTCGTCGAGCGCGCCATCAACTACGAGGTGGCGCGCCAGATCGACCTGCTCGAATCCGGCGGCAAGGTCGTGCAGGAGACGCGCCTGTACGACCCGGACAAGGCGGAGACGCGCTCGATGCGCTCCAAGGAGGAAGCGAACGACTACCGCTATTTCCCGGACCCGGACCTGCTGCCGGTGGAACTCGACCAGGCATTCATCGACGCGGTGCGCGCCTCGCTGCCTGAGCTTCCGGATCAGAAGGCGGGGCGCTTCGCCTCCGAGTACGGACTCTCGCCCTACGATGCCGGTGTGCTCACCGCCAGCCGCGAACTCGCCGACTACTACGAGGACGTGGTGCGCGCGGCGCCGCAGGATCCGAAGCTCGCTGCCAACTGGGTAATGGGGGAACTGGCGGCGGCGCTCAACAAGGAAAACCTGGACGTGACCTCCGGCAAGCTCGCCGCCGGGCGCCTCGCGGGCCTGCTGGCGCGCATTGCCGACCAGACCATCTCCGGCAAGCTCGCCAAGGAAGTCTTCGAGTCGATGTGGGCCGAGGGCGCCACCGCGGATGCGGTGATCGAAGCCAAGGGGCTGCGGCAGATCACCGACAGCGCCGCGATCGAGGGCGTGATCGATGCCGTGCTGCAGAAGAATCCGGGACAGCTGGCGGAGTACCGCTCCGGCAAGGACAAGCTGTTCGGCTTCTTTGTTGGTCAGGTCATGAAGGCGACCGGCGGCAAGGCGAATCCGGCCCAGCTCAATGAGCTCTTGAAAAAGAAGCTGAGCAGCTGAATCGCAGCGTCGGGGCCCGGCGACAGGGCCTTGAAGGCTTGCGAGCGCGCCCCATTGAGCAGGCGATGCAACTCAGCGCTTCCCGCAACGCGCCGCACAGCGATCATGTGCGCCGCTTCATCTTCGAGAATCGCCCCGTGCGCGGGCAGTGGGTGCGTCTGCAGACCGCCTGGCGCGACCTGCGGGCCCACAACAACTACCCGCCGCAGGTGAACGAACTGCTGGGTGAGACGGTGGCGGCCGCGGTGCTGCTCGCCGCGACGCTCAAGTTCCGCGGCACCCTCACCCTGCAGCTGCAGGGCAACGGGCCCGTGAGCCTGCTGGTCGCACAGTGCACGCATGACTTTCGGCTGCGCGCCGTGGCGCGCTACGACGAGGCGGCGGTCGGCGCCGCCTCGCTGCAAGGAGCGCCCGGGCTGTTCCGGCGGCTCACCGGCAGCGACGGCCGCGTGACGGTGACCGTGGAGGCGGACGAAAAGAGCCTGCGCTACCAGGGCGTGGTGCCGATCGCCGGGGATTCGCTGGCGCAGTCGCTCGAGGCGTACTTCGCCAACTCGGAGCAGTTGCCGACCCGCGTGCTGCTGGCGGCGAGCGACACGCACTGTGCCGGCCTCCTGGTGCAGAAGCTGCCGGGGGCACAAGGCGAGGACGAGGAGGAGGCAGTGCCGGCCTGGGAGGAAGCGCAGCGGGGCATGGAACGGTTGTCCGCGCCGCAGCTGCTCACCCAGAGCGTCGAGGAGGTGCTGGCCGCGGACTTTCTCGGGCATGACCTGCGTCTGTTTCGCGGCGTGCCGGTGAGCTTCGAGTGCCGCTGCTCTCCGCAGCGCGTCGCCGGAGTGCTGCGCTCCCTGGGGTCGGGCGACATCCGCGACCTGCTGAAAGAGCAGGGGTCAGTCACGGTGACCTGTGAGTTCTGCCAGCGCCCCTACCGTTTTGATTCCATCGACATTGAGGCTCTCTTCAGCGACGCCCCGACCCCGGGCGATACGCCGACCGTTCAGTAGGCTTCATCTGTCTCTCTGGTGTGACAATCGCGGGCTCTGCCCGCCCACGAAGCCATCTTTCGCCAGAATATAAAGGAATGTACAATAGTTGAATGGAATCCCTGGCACCGTCCGTGATGCTCAGATGGCTGCGCGCCGCGGGCGAACCGACGCGGCTGCGGCTGCTGGCCCTGTGCGCGCAGGGGTCCCTGAGCGTTTCCGATCTCTCCGGGGCGCTCAATCAGAGTGAGCCGCGCGTTTCGCGCCACCTGAAGATCCTCACCGAGGCGGGCCTCATCGAGCGCCAGCGCCACGGCCAGTGGGTGCACTACCGGGTGGCAGGCGCGCAGGACGCCGCGAGCTTCGTCGCGGGCCTGCTCGCGCAGCTGGACCGCCGCGACGCGACGCTGTGCCGCGATCGCAGCGCCGCGCGCGCGGCGTTGGTCCCCGAGAGCGCCGCCGCGAGCAGCGAGTCGCGGCTCGGGCGCGCCCTGGCCGGATTTCTGGGCCCGGAGCTGGCCGCGGCCCAGGGGCCGGCCCTGGTGGTCGGCGTCGCACACCCGGAGTTGCTCGAATCTGCGGCGCAAGCGCTGCAGCCATGCGTCGCGCTGGCGCATTCGCGCCGCGCGGCGCAGGCGGCGCGCGCCTTTGCCGAGCGCCGCGGGCTGCAGTGCGCGGTGCTGGAGAGTTCGGGGAGCCTGACGCTGAGCGAGCCGGACGCAGCGCGCGCCGGTGCGTCCTTTGGCGCTCTGGTGCTGGATCATCCGGCAGCGCAGGGCGACACGCTCGCGCGCACGCTCGAAGTGGTACGCCGCGTGCTGCACCCGGACGGCAGCCTGTGGATCTTCGAGCGCTACGAGGCGCTGGAGTCGGCAGGCCAGCGCGTGGTCGAGCATCCGCTGGCACGGCTGCGGCGCCTGCTGGCGGACGCCGGGCTCAAGTGTGAACGACTCAGTCCCGTCGAGGCCGACGGCGAGCATGTGCTGGCCGCGGTGGCGCGTGCCGCATCGCGCCCGCATACGGCCTCGGGTGCCGCATGAAGCGCTCAGCGGCGGCTCCCATTCGCGTGTCGTTCGAATTCTTCCCGCCGGCCGATGCCGCCATGGAGGCGACGTTGTGGAATTCGGTGGAGCGCCTGGCGCCGCTCGCGCCGCGCTTCGTTTCCGTGACCTACGGCGCCGACGGCTCCACGCGCGAACGCACTCACCGGGTGGTGACGCGCATCCAGGACGAGACCGCCCTCACCGGGGCGCCGCATCTTACCTGCGTCGGTGCCTCGCGCGGGGAGATCCTCGACATTGCGCGCGGCTACTGGGATCAGGGCGTGAGGCATCTGGTGGCACTGCGCGGTGACCCGCCCCAGGGCGCCGCGCACTACCAGCCGCACGCGCAGGGATTTGCGTACGCCGCGGATCTGGTCGCCGCTCTTGCGCGCCTCGCGCCGTTCGACGTCTCGGTCGCGGCCTATCCGGAGGTGCACCCGCAGGCACTCTCGGCGCAGGCCGATCTTGAGAATCTCAAGCGCAAGATCGACGCCGGGGCCACCCGCGCGATCACGCAGTTCTTCTATGACACCGGGGCATTCCTGCGCTTCCGCGATCGCTGCGCCGCCGCCGGGATCCGCGCGCCGATCGTGCCCGGCATCCTTCCCATCACGCGCTTCGCGCAGGTGTGCCGCTTCGCCGAGCGCTGCGGTGCGGCCATTCCCGCCTGGCTCGCGCAGCGCTTCGAGGGCCTCGAGGACGATGCCGAGATCCGCCGCATGATCGCCGCGAGTGTCGCTATCGAGCAGGTGCAGGCGCTCACTCGTCATGGCGTCGGCGAGTTTCATTTTTATACGCTCAACCGCGCCGAGCTCAGCTACGCCATCTGCCACGCGCTCGGCTTGCGGCCGCGCCCGCATGCCGCCGGCGCCGCGGTGCCGGTGAGCGCATGAGTGCCTGCGCACACCAGGCGCACGGCGCGCCGCGTGCCGATCGGGAACGCGAGCGCCAGCCCGCTGCCGTGCACGCGGCGGCGGCGCCCTTTGCGATCGAGCCAGTCGATGAGAGCGAACGGCGCACGCGCATCGAGCGACTGAAGGGCATGCTCCGCGAGCGCATCGTGCTGCTCGATGGCGCCATGGGCACCATGATCCAGCAGCGCAAGCTCGACGAAGCCGCCTTTCGCGGCACGCGGCTGCGCGACTACGGTCGCGAGCTCAAGGGCAACAACGACCTGCTCACCCTGACGCGGCCGGAAGTGATCGCGGAAGTGCATCGCGCTTACCTGAACGCAGGCGCCGACATCATCGAGACCAACACCTTCAACTCCAACTACGTATCCCAGTCCGACTACGGCACCAGCGCTCTGGTGCCGGAGCTCAATTACCGCGCGGCCCGCATCGCACGTGCAGCCGCCGATGAGTGCGCCGCGCGCACCGGCTCCCCACGCCTGGTGGCCGGCGCGCTCGGCCCGACCAGCCGCATGAGCTCGATGTCGCCCGACGTCAACGATCCGGGCTTCCGCGCCGTGGGCTTCGATGACCTCGTGGCCGGCTACCTCGAGGCGGCCCGCGGCCTGCTGCTGGGCGGTGTCGACCTGCTGCTGATCGAGACCGTGATCGACACGCTGAACGCCAAGGCTGCCATCTACGCCGCGCTGTCGTTGTTCGATGAGACCGGGATCAGCGTGCCGCTCGCCATCTCCGGCACCATCACCGATGCCTCCGGGCGCGTGCTCTCCGGACAGACTACCGAGGCATTCTGGAACTCGATCCGGCATGCGCAACCGCTCTTCGTGGGACTCAATTGCGCGCTCGGCGGCAGGCTGCTGCGCCCCTACGTGGAAGAGCTCGCAGCGGTCGCCGACACCTACGTATGCGCGTACCCGAACGCGGGTCTCCCCAACGCCTTCGGCGAATACGACGAGACTCCGGAGGAGACGGCCGAGATTCTCAGCGAATTCGGCGAGTCGGGCCTGGTCAACATCGTCGGTGGCTGCTGCGGCACCACGCCCGAGCACATCCGCCTCATCGGCGCAGGGCTCAAGGGCCGCGCGCCGCGCAAGATTCCGAGCACGATTCCGAAGTGCCGCCTTGCCGGGCTTGAGCCGCTCAACATCGACGCCGACAGCCTGTTCGTGAACGTCGGCGAGCGCACCAACGTCACCGGCTCCGCCAAGTTCCGCAAGCTGATCGAGGCCGGTGACTTCAGCGCGGCGCTGGAGATCGCGCGGCAACAGGTCACCAGCGGCGCCCAGGTGATCGATATCAACATGGATGAGGGCATGCTCGACTCGCAGGCGGTGCTGGTGCGCTTCCTGCACCTGATAGCCGCCGAGCCGGACATTGCCCGCGTGCCGGTGATGCTCGACTCCTCCAAGTGGTCGGTGATCGAGGCCGGACTGAAGTGCGTGCAGGGCAAGGCGGTGGTCAACTCCATCAGCATGAAGGAGGGCGAGGAGCTGTTCATCGAGCACGCCCGTAAGCTGCGCCGCTACGGCGCCGCCGCCGTGATCATGGCCTTCGACGAGCGGGGCCAGGCTGACACCGTCGAGCGGCGCGTAGCCGTCTGCACGCGCGCCTACCGGATTCTCACCGAGCGGGTGGGATTCCCGGCCGAGGACATCATCTTCGATCCCAACATCTTCGCGATCGCCACCGGCATGGAGGAGCACAACGCCTACGGCGTCGCCTTCATCGAGGCGACGCGGCGCATCAAGGCAGAGCTGCCGCAGGCCCTCGTCAGTGGTGGCGTCAGCAATGTCTCCTTCTCCTTCCGCGGCAACGATCCGGTCCGCGAGGCGATGCACTCGGTGTTCCTCTACCACGCCATCGCGGCGGGCATGGACATGGGGATCGTCAACGCCGGGCAGCTGGCCATCTACGAGCAGATCCAGCCGGAGCTGCGCGAGGCGTGCGAGGACGTGGTGCTCAATCGCCGCGCGGATGCCACCGAGCGCCTGCTCGAGATTGCCGGGCGCTTCAAGGGCGAGGGCGGCGCGCGCCGCACCGAGGATCTTTCGTGGCGCAACCTGCCGGTCGCCAAGCGCCTCGAGCACTCCCTCGTCAAGGGCATCGACGACTACATCATCGAGGACACGGAAGCGGCGCGCACCTCCTTCGAGCAGCCGTTGCAGGTCATCGAGGGGCCGCTGATGGACGGCATGAACGTCGTCGGCGACCTCTTCGGCAGCGGCAAGATGTTCCTGCCGCAGGTGGTCAAGAGCGCGCGCGTCATGAAGCGGGCGGTCGCCTATCTCGTGCCGTTCATCGAGGAGAGCAAGGGTGGCGGCACCCAGCGCACCAACGGCCGTATCATCATGGCCACCGTGAAGGGTGATGTCCACGATATCGGCAAGAACATCGTCGGCGTGGTGCTGCAATGTAACAACTTCGAGGTGATCGACCTTGGCGTCATGGTCTCGTGCGAGAAGATCCTCGACACCGCGCGGCGCGAGCAGGCCGACTTCATCGGACTCTCCGGCCTCATCACCCCATCGCTCGATGAGATGGTGCACGTAGGCAAGGAGATGCAGCGCCAGGGGTTTGCCGTGCCGCTGCTGATCGGCGGGGCCACGACGTCACCGGCGCACACCTCGGTGAAGATCGCGCCGCAGTATGCACCCGGGGTCATCTACGTAAAGGACGCCTCGCGCGCGGTCGGCGTGCTGCAGACGCTTATCCAGCCCCAGCAGCGCGCCGACTACATTGCCAAGGTCGGCGTCGAGCACCAGCGCCGCCGCGAGCAGCATGCCGCCAAGAAGGTCAAGGTGCCGGAACTGTCACTCGCGGCCGCGCGCGCCAATCGCCGCGCGATCGACTGGCAGGCCTATGCGCCGGTGGCGCCGCGGGTGCCGGGTGTGCAGCACTTCGACGACTACCCGCTGAGCGAGCTGCTCGGCTATATCGACTGGATGCCGTTCTTCAACGCCTGGGAGTTCGCCGGCAAGTTTCCCGACGTGCTGACCGATCCGGTGGTGGGCGAGGCCGCCAGCAACCTCTACGCCGATGCGCGGCGCATGCTGAAGACGCTGATCGCGGAACGCTGGCTGAAGGTGCGTGCGGTGGTCGGGCTGTTTCCCGCGAACGCGGTGGGCGATGATGTCGAGGTGTATGCCAGCGAGGCCCGCGAGCGGGTGCTGCTGACGCTCAATTTCCTGCGCCAGCAGAAGGGCAAGGCGCCGGGCCAGCCGCACGAGTGCCTCGCAGACTACGTGGCACCCAAAGCGAGCGGTGTGCGCGACTACTTCGGCGCCTTCGCCGTCACCGCCGGCATCGGCATCGAGCAGCACGTGGCCCGGTTTGAGCGCGAGCACGATGATTATTCGGCGATCATGCTCAAGGCACTGGCCGACCGCTTCGCCGAGGCGGCGGCGGAGCACTTTCACGAGCGGGTGCGCCGCGAGCTGTGGGGCTATGCGGCGGGCGAGACGCTCACCAACGAGCAGCTGGTGGGCGAGCAATACCGCGGCATCCGCCCGGCGCCTGGCTACCCCGCCTGCCCGGACCACACCGAGAAGCGCAAGCTGTGGGAGCTGTTGGATGTCGAGCGCAACGCAGGCATCACGCTGACGGATTCCTATGCCATGTACCCGACCGCGGCGGTGAGCGGCTGGTACATCGGACAGCCGCAGTCGCGTTACTTCGCGGTCGGCAAGATCGACCGCGAGCAGGTGGAGGACTACGCCCGCCGCAAGGGGATGAGCCTCGCCGAGGCACAGCGCTGGCTCGCACCCAACCTCGGCTACGACGCCTGAGCATCACGCTCGTGCGTCAGTGCGCCACGCGCCGCTCGCTCTCCAGCTCCCTCAGGTACGCGGCACCGCCCAAGCCGCGCATCTGGCCCAGGACCCAGTCGCGCCGCTCCAGCACGTAGCGCGAGGGCCGGTCGGCCCGCAACTTCAGCGGATTCGGCAGCACCACCGCCAGCAACGCAGCCTCCGAGGAACTGAGGCTGAGAGCCGACTTGTGCCAGAAGCGGTGGGCGGCCGCCTGCACGCCGTACACGCCGTCACCGAACTGCGCGATGTTCAGGTACATCTCCAGGATCCGCTCCTTGGGCCACAGCGTCTCGATGAGGACCGTGAAGTAGGCCTCGAGCCCCTTGCGCACAAAGCTGTGGCCGGACCACAGGAACAGGTTCTTCGCGACTTGCTGCGAGATGGTGCTGGCGCCGCGCAGTTTCTTGCCGTTTTCGTTGGCGCGCACCGCTTCGCGGATGGAGTGGAAATCAAATCCGGCGTGGAACGGGAACAGCTGGTCCTCGGAGGCGATCACGGCGATCGCGGCGTGCGGGGAGATCTGCTCGAGGCTCGCCCACTGGAAATCCGTGCGATACCCGGATTGCTGCGTGGCCCAGGCCTGCAGGCGCGCCTCCAGCATCACGGCGCTGGTCAGCGGGTTGAGCCAGCGCAGCAACAGCACCGCGACCAGGGTGAGCGCAAACCATGCGAGCACCAGGCTTGCGAGCCACTTGAGCAGCCGGCGGCCAAGGGACGCGCGCGGCGCGGCGTGGCGCGGCGCTGACTTCGCCGGTGACGCCAAGTGGTGCGCAGCGCTATTGCGCTTGGAGGCGGCGGGCGCTCACGATCACCACATCCTCAAGCGGGGCGTCGGTGTAGCCCTTGCGGCGCCCGGTGCTCACGCCGGCGATCTTGTCGATGACGTCCATGCCCTCGGTGACGCGCGCGAACACCGCGTAGCCGTAGTCGCGCGGACCGTGATCGAGAAAGGCGTTGTCCGCCAGATTGACGAAGAACTGGGAGGTGGCGCTGTTGATGTCGCTGGTGCGCGCCATCGAGAGGCTGCCACGGGTGTTCTTCAGGCCGTTCTTGGCCTCGTTGGTGATCGCCGCGCGGGTCTTCTTGTTGTCGAAGTCGGCCGTCAGGCCGCCGCCCTGGATCACGAATCCGGGGACGATGCGGTGAAAGATCGTGCCGTCGAAGAAGCCATCATCGACATAGCGCAGGAAGTTTTCCACCGTAACCGGTGCTTCCTTGGGGAACAGCTCGACCGTGAAGCCACCATGTGAGGTCTCGAATCTGATCATCGTTGTCCTTCCGTGATGCGCTCGTGTCCGGCGAGATCGCGGTGCGAGCGTACGTGACGAAAGCCAGCAAGGACAAGCTCGGCTCGCACGGCGGCGGCCTGGGCGAGACCGTGTTCCAGCAGCAGCCAGCCCCCGGGCCGCAGATGCTGCGGTGCTCCCCGCACCAGCGTTCGCAGGCTGGCGAGCGCATCGGCGCCGGGCGTGAGCGCCCGCCGCGGCTCGTGCTGCAGCGTCAGCAGTGCGGCATCATCCGCGGCCACGTACGGCGGATTGCTGGCGATCAGATCCAAGGACTCACCCGCCAGAGCCGCGTACCAGTCGCCGCTCCGGAAGTCGATGCGCTGCAGGCCCAGGGCGGCGGCGTTGGCGCGCGCGACCGCCAGCGCCTCGACCGACACATCAGTTGCGATGACCTGCCACGCGGGGCGCTCGCTGGCCAGTGCCAGCGCCACCGCGCCCGAGCCGGTGCCGAGGTCCGCCACGCGTGCGGCCGCCGACGGAGCCAGCGCCAGGGCACGTTCCACCAGCAGCTCGGTTTCCGGCCGCGGCACCAGCACCGCGGGGGTGACGGTGAGCTCGAGCGACCAGAACTCACGCCGCCCGGTGAGATAGGCGACGGGTTCCCCGCCGGCGCGGCGCAGCAGCAGGCGCCGGTAGTGCTCAATTGCCGTGGCGTCGACCGCCAGCTCCGGATGGGAGCTGAGGCGCGCCCGGGGTACGTTGAGCACGTACGCCAGGAGGACGGCCGCGTCGAAACGCGGGTCGGTGCCGCTCGCGCCGGCACCGGCCAGCAGGTGGCTCCCCTCGGTCAGCAATGCGGCCGCCGTCACGGTGATGGTCATATCTGCGTATTCGCAACAGCGCTAAGATGTTGGCATGCAGAACATACCTTATCCGCCGCCGCGCCCGCTGTCGGTTGGTGAAGTACTGGACCTCAGCTTCCGGATCTATCGCGCAAGCGTCATCAGCTGCCTGCTGTTCGCCGCGCTCGGCGTGATCATGAACCAGCTGCCCAAGCTCTACGCGGTGGGCGGCGGTGCCACGGTCATGGAATCGGTCATGCGTCCGACCCCCGGCCTTGCGTACTCCTCGCTCGCACTTGCGGGCGCGCTTCTCGGGCTGCTGTTCAACGGCGCCGTCATCTTGCGCCAGTACCACATTGTCTCGGGTCAGCCGGCGGGCGGGGAACTGGCGGCCAGTGCGCGACGTGTGCCCGGCATGCTGCTGCTGCTACTGCTGATCATACTGATGGTCGTTGTCGGTGTGATGATCGTCGCGCCCGCCTTCTTGTTCGGCGGCACGACGCGCATTCTCGCGGGGATACTGCTGTGCCTGCCGCTGCTGTACGGCCTCGTCGCCATTTCCTGCTCGTTCACTGCGATGCTGGTGGCCCCCATGGGCGCGGCGGGGGCGTTCGCGCGCAGCTGGCGCCTGACGAGTGGCAATTTCTGGCGCCTGGTGCTCATCTTCTCCGTGGGCGGCGTCATTCTCCTGGTGCTGTACCTTCTGACCTCGGGGGTGGCGGGCGTTATCTTGGGGATTTTTGGCCGTGGCGATGTGGCCGTCATCACCGCGACGCTGGCGGTCGTCATCGTGGCGGTCGGGGCATTGGCGATTCCTTTCTATACCGCCCTCGGCCTGGCGGTGTTTGGCGACCTGACCGCCCGCAAAGAGGGGACCGATCTGGCGCAGCGGATTGCCGCGACCTGAGCCGTGAACCGCTGGCTTCTGGCGCTGCTGCTTGTCGCCGCGGGAGCGCCGGGCGCGCCAGCGGCCGAGTCGCCGGCGCCTGAGGCGGGCCGGGCGCGGGATGCGCTGCACGTGCTGGATGCCTGCATCGAGCAGTTGGATCGCGGGCTCGACATCGGCTACGCGCGGATCGCAGCACGGTGTCCTGAGCTCACCGGCGGCCTGCTGCAGAGTCCCTGGGCGCCCTGGCTACCCTCCGACTGGAACAAGGCCGACAACCAGCTCTCGGCCCAGGGCCTCTCGGAGCTGCGTGACCTGCTGACGCGAGAGTCCGCACCCACCGCGGCCGGACGCGTGCTGCATGCCGACCGCGAACGCATCGCTGCCGTCCTGGCCGCGGTCGCCAGGGCACCGCCGCCGCCCGCCGGCTGGTGGGCGCGCTTCAAGCAATGGCTGCGCGGGCTGTTCGCGCCGCGCCCACAGGAAGACGCGGGCTGGTGGCGTCGTCTTTTTGGCGAGGTCCACCTCGAGCAGGCCGTCGTGCGGGGCATCGTCTGGGTCTCACTCGCGCTCATCGTCGCCCTGGCGGTGGCGCTGGTGCTCAATGAATTGCGGGTCGCCGGTGTGCTGCGGACCCGCAAGCGCGGCCGGCTCGCCGTGGCGCCGCCGTCGCTGCGCGCTGGCCCATCGCTGGCGCGGATCGAACGCGCGCGACCGGCTGAGCAGCCCGCCTTGTTACTCGAGTTCATCGCCAGCCGCCTGGCCGAGCAGGACCGGCTGCCCCCGCCGCAGGCCTTTACCGCGCAGGAATTGACGCGGCGCGCGCGCCTGCAGCAGGAGTCCGACCGCCTGCGACTGGCCGAACTCGCCGCGGTGTGTGAGCAAGTGCGGTTCTCCGGGCTGGACGTGGCCCCGCAGGTACTGGCCGGCGCGCTGGCACGGGGCCGCGAGCTCCTGGCCGCACTCGAGATCCCGGCCGCGGCCGCAGGAGCGGGGTAGCCAGTGCGCGAACGACTGACGACTCTCGGGCTGGCACTGGCGGCACTGCTGCTGTTCCTCACGCTGTTCGTGCGCGGCGACGGTTACGATGCGCGCACCGGCTCGCTGCCGACGAGTATCGAACGCGGCGATGACGGACTGCTCGGGGCCGTGACCTGGTTGCAGGAGGAGGGCGTGCGCACGCTCTCGCTGCGCGAGCGCTTTGGTGCCCTCGCGCGGCGGCACGATCTTCCCGCGGCGGGCAACCTGCTCATCGTCGCGATGCCGGCCATCACCAGTTTCCGCAACGACGAGGCCGTCGCACTGGACCAGTGGGTCCGCAACGGCAACACACTGCTGATTCTCGCGGCGATCGCCGACCGCCCCGCCTGGGCCCGCGAACGTGATGTGCTGGACAAGGACCTGCAGCTGCTTACGGGCGTGGAGATCGAGCTGGTGCGGCATCGCGATCATGCCGCGGCAAAGCCGCCGCACCCGCCGCCGCCGGCGCCGCCTCCGACTAAGGAATCCAAGCCCGAGCAAGACGCGGAGACGGCCACGGAGCTGATCGCCGAGGCCACGCAGCTCCTGCTGCAGCCAAGGCGCGGCACGTTGGTTCCCAACCGCGCGCACCGCTACCTCGCCGAGGTGAGTTCAGCCTATGCGTTTTCCGACTACGCGCCGCGCACCTGGAGCGTGAAGGTGCCACGGGATGGCTTCCTGCTCGCGCTGGCGCACAGCCGCGAGAGCGGCGAGGGCGTACTGTGGGTGCTGCCCGACGGACGCGGCACCATGATCATCAGCGGCTTCGGCTCCCTGTTCAGCAATCGCGCACTCGGTCAGGGAGACAACGCGCGCCTGCTCGCCAACATCGTGGCGGCGAGCGTGGCCCCGCAGGGCGTGGTGCTGTTCGATGACGAGCATCAGGGTCTGAGCGTGACCTACGATGCCCGCAAGTTCTATCGCGACCGGCGCCTGTACGCCACGCTCGCCACGATCGCGGCAGTATGGCTGGTGTGGGTACTCGGCGGCACCCGGCTGCGGATGCCAACGGCGCGCCTGCCCGCGCCGCGGGAGGAGGAGCTGCTGCGCGCCACCGGCACGTTCCTGGCGCGCGTGCTGCAGCCGTCCGCCGCGGCGCGGCGCATGTTCGAGAATTTTTTCCAGCGGCTGCCGCCCGCCACGCGGCAGCCGAGCACCGCGCCCGCGCCGCTGTGGGAATGGTTGCAGAATCACCCGCGGTTAGCGCGCGGCGACCTCACGCAGCTCAAGGCCTGGTATGCAGACGCCTACTCGGATCGTCGCGTGCCCCTCGCCCGCCTGCACAACCTGATCATCAGAACCGAAAGGCAACTTGCCACATGAGCACCTCGATACAGCAGCTGGAGGAGCTACTGACGCGTGAGCTGGGACGCGTCGTCATCGGTGCCCAGGCCTCCGTGCACGCGCTCGTGATCGCCCTGCTGGCGCGCGGGCACGTGCTGGTCCAGGGAGTACCGGGGCTGGGCAAGACGCTGCTCGCGAAGACGCTCGCGCGCGTCCTTGGCGGCGAGTTCAAGCGTATCCAGGGAACCGCCGACCTCATGCCGAGCGACATCATCGGCGTGCACGTGTTTGACGAGGCAGCGCGTAACTTTGTCTTCCGGCCCGGGCCGCTGTTCGCCGACGTGGTGCTCGTGGATGAGATCAACCGCGCCGGCCCGAAGACGCAGTCCGCGCTGCTGGAAGCCATGGAGGAGCGACAGGTGAGCGTGGAACGCGCCGCGCTGCCGCTGCCGGCAGATTTCCTGGTGCTCGCCACGCAGAACCCGCGCGAGTTCGAGGGCACCTACCCGCTGCCCGAGTCGCAGCTCGACCGCTTCATGCTGCGCATCGACATGGATTACCCGCCACGCGAGGCGGAGGCTGAGGTACTGGCCCGCTACGGCGGCATGGGCTCGGCAAGCGGCGCGACGCTCGCCCAGGTGAGCGTGCTGCCGCGGTCGTTGCTGACGAGTGCGCGTGAGGAGGCTGAGCGCGTCCATGTCGCCGAGGCGCTCAGTGCCTACGTCCTGGACCTCGCGCGCGCTTCCCGCGAGCACAATCGCCTCACGCTCGGTCTCTCGACCCGCGGCGCGCTGGCGCTGCTGAAGGCGGCGCGCGTCAGCGCCGGGCTGCGCGGCAGTGAGTTCGTCACGCCCGATGACGTGAAGCAGGTGGCGCCGGCCGTGATGGCGCACCGTCTGGTCCTGACGCCGGAAGCCGCGCTCGAGGGCGCCGCGGACCTCGATGTCGTGCGCGCGCTGCTGGCCGAGACTCCCGTGCCGCGCTGAGCCTGACGATGCACCTCGCCCGACGTGCCTACGTGCTCGTGATCCTGACCGCGGTGCTGGCGATCGTGGGCATCTGGTCGAGCGAACGCGGCTACGTGCACCTGTGGCAGGTGCCGGCGGCGCTGCTGCTCCTCGGCCTGGCCGTCGAGAGCGTGCTGGTGCGGCGTGCCCTTCCTGGGGCGCAAATCGACACCGCGGCGCGCGCATTCCTCGGCCGGCCCCAGGCCGCGGCCTTCAGCTTCACGAATCCCGGCCCGCGGCCGCTGGCGCTCGAGTACGCCCCGGTCACCCCTGCCGGCTTCGCCCCGCTGGCCGGCGTGCGCCGCGTGGTGGCCGCCGCCCGCGGCACGGTGGCCGATGCGGTCACCCTCGTGCCGGTGCGGCTCGGGCCGCAGCGCTGGCCGACGCTGCCGGCGCGCGTGCTGGGACCCTTTGCGCTCGCCTGGTGGGCGACCACGCTGCGTCCGCGGCGCGAGCTGGTGGTGGCGCCCGATGCCCTGCGCGCGCGGGCGACGCTGCGCGGCCTGGCGCGCGGGGCGCGCGCGCGCCGGGTCGCCGGCGCCGGCGCCGAGCTGCACCAGCTGCGTGATTACGCGCCGGGGGACCCGCTCGCCCGGATTGACTGGAAGGCGACAGCGCGCACCGGTGCGCTGGTGACGCGCGAGTACAGCGAGGACCAGCACCTGGACGTGCTCGTGGCGATCGATGCCGGTCGCCTGAGCCGGCTGCGTTGCGGCGAGCTCGATCGCTTCGGCCTGTACAGTAACGTCGCGGCGCGCTTCGCCGAGATCGTCACGCACCATGACGACCGCATCGGGCTGGTTGTGTATGCCGATCGGGTGTTGGCCACCTGCCCGCCCGCGCGTGGCCTGCCGGCCGTCATCCGCATGCGCCGCGCGCTGGAGAGCCTGTCAGTGCAGCCGGCCGAATCCGATCCGACCGCGGCGGCGGTGAGTGTGCGCGCGCTGCTCAAGCACCGCGCCCTGGTGCTGCTGCTCACCGACCTCGACGATGCCAGCGTCGCGCACCAGCTGGTGCGCGCGGTGCGCCTGCTGGCGCCGCCGCACCTGGTGGTGGTGGCCGGTATTCAAAGCGGCGAGATCGCCGCACTGGCGCGCCGTGAGGCGCGCGACTGGCAGGATCCGTTCGTGGCGCTCGCCGCCAGCGAGCACCAGGCGCGTGCCGCGCGGCAGCGCGCGCTGCTGCGGCGTCTCGGGGCGCCGGTGGTGGCCGCACCGGCGCAGCGCCTGGAGCAGGAACTGTTCGAGCGCTACGAGGCGCTACGCCGCTCGCGCCGCATCTAGGGTGGCCGGCGCCCGTGGCCGCCGCCAGCGCAGCAGCCGCCCGGACAGCAGCGCGAGCATGAAGAGCCAGTAACTCACGCCGATCGCGACACGCGCGGGCAGCCCGAAGCGCGGGTCCGGCGATACGTAGCCCTCGATCAGCCCTGCGCCGACGAGCAGCACGGCGCACGCGATCAGTACCTCCCCGGAGCGCAGCGCGGCGCTGTGGAACGCGGCGGCGCGCCCCTGCTCCCCCGGGCGGATGAGCGCTTCACCGACCGCCGCTCCTGCCGCGCCCGACAGGCACATGACGGAAAGCTCCACACACCCGTGCGCCACGATGAAGCCGAACAGCTCGTCGCCGAGCCCGTGGGCGCTCACGAACGCGAACACCGCGCCCAGCATCAGGCCGTTCAGCCCGAGTATGTAGAGCGTGCCGAGCCCGAAGAGAAAGCCGGCGCAGTAGGCGAGCAGGCTGACGACGATATTGTTGGCGAGGATCTGGATGGAGAGCACCGAGGAGGGTACGACGTTGAGCAGCCCCTCGGTCCAGAGTCGGCCGTGCTCGACGCTCGCGATCAGATCCGGCGAGGCGAACAGCGCGATGAGCTCGGGGAAGCGGTGCACCAGGGCGTAACCGGCAAGCGCGGCGAGCACGAAGATGAGGGTGGCCCACAGGATGTAGGGTCTGAGCCAGACGATCGCCGCCGGGATATCGTCGCGAAACAGCACACGCAGCGTGCTCCCCAGCCGCCAGTCACCGTGATTGAGGCTCGAGTGCACGCCCGCGTACACGTGCTCGAGGTACTCGCGGGTGCGCGAGCGCGGCAGCAGCGTGCGGGCACGGGCCACGTCGTGTGCCAGCAGGCGGTAGTCGTCCGCCAGTTGCAGTGCATCAGCGGCATTCTCGGTGCGCCCGCGCGCCAGGCGCTGGGTGCGCTCCTCGGCCTGCTGCCACAGCGGCGCGCGCTGCAGCAGCGCGGCCGCGAGCGCCTGCTGGCGGGCGGCGGCGTTCACGCCGGCGCGCCGCCGCGCGGGTGCGCGAGGTCCTCGAGGCGCGCGCGCAGCCCCTGCTCATCGAGGCCGGCGAGATCGGCCGCGGCCGCGCCGTGGCGCGCGAGCAGCTGCCGGGCGAGCTGGGCGCGCGCGGCCGGCATCAGGGTCGGCCAGCGCGCCAGCAGTTCCGCGACCAGTTCCGCAGCCCCCGCCTCCAGCGTGCCGAGGCTGCCGGCCGCGTGCCGCGTGGTGAGCGCCAGCGACGGTGCGGCCTGCGCATACACCAAGAGCGTGCCGGCGGCCATGTCACCGCAGCGCACGTTGTCGCGCGTCAGCACCACCAGCGTCAGTCCCAGTCCGTAGAACACCGGCAGGCTGTCGACAAGGCGGAACACGTTGCGGACCAGCAGCGGCCCGATGCCTGGAACGCCGCCGTCGCGGGTGACGAGGCGCACCTGCGCCATGCGCTTGCCCGGCGTGCTGCCGTGCATCGCCACCTCGAGCACGTAGTGGTACAGAAAGTAGATCGCCAGCGCTGGCGCCACCACCGTGCCGAACCAGCGTGCCTCGTTGGTGAGCGGCGGGTTCAGCGACAGGCGGCCGTTATAGAGGAGTGCGCCGCTGACGAACCAGGCGAGCCCGAGCACCAGGCGGATGTGCCAGTCGACGATGAAGGCGTAGGAACGGGCCCCGGCGCCGGCGAGCGGCAGCGAGACGTCGATGCCCGTGACGCTGTCGACGGCGAGCCCCGGGGCGACCTCGCTCACGTTTCCTCCGCAAGCTGCTCGGCCTGGTACTCCTGCTGCAGCGCCTGGATGAGCTCATCGAGCTGCCCGTCCATGACCTGCTGGAGCTTGTAGAGGGTGAGGTTGATGCGGTGATCGGTCACCCGTCCCTGCGGAAAGTTGTAGGTGCGGATGCGCTCGGAGCGATCACCGCTGCCCACCTGCAGCTTGCGTGAATGCGCCTGGGCACTTTGCTGCTTCTCCTGCTCCGCCGCGAGCAGCCGCGCCTTCAGCAGGGCCATGGCACGCGAGCGGTTCTTGTGCTGGGAGCGCTCATCCTGGCACTCCACCACGATTCCGCTCGGCAGGTGCGTGATGCGTACCGCGGAATCGGTCTTGTTGACGTGCTGGCCGCCGGCGCCCGAGGAACGGTAGGTGTCGATGCGCAGATCCGCCGGGTTGATGTCCACCTGCTCGACCTCATCGAGCTCCGGCAGGATCGCCACGGTGCAGGCGGAGGTGTGGATGCGTCCCTGCGCCTCGGTCGCCGGCACGCGCTGCACGCGGTGCGTTCCGGACTCAAACTTCAGGCGCGAGAACGCCCCCTTGCCGGCGATGCGGCTGATGATCTCCTTGTAGCCGCCGTGCTCGCCCGGACTCTCGCTCAGCACCTCGGGAGCCAGGCCCTTGGACTCGGCGTAGCGCGCGTACATGCGGTAGAGATCCCCGGCGAAGATCGCCGCCTCATCCCCGCCGGTCCCGGCGCGCACCTCGAGGAAGATGCTCTTGTCGTCGCGCGGGTCCTTGGGCAGCAGCAGCAGGCGCAGCTGCTCCTCCTCGGCGTCGACCTGAAGCTGCAGGCGGGTGACTTCCTCGTCACCCAGGGCGCGCATGCCGGCGTCGGCGTCGGCCTGCAGCTCGCGCGCGGCCGCCAGGTCACGTTCCAGCCCGTGGTAGCTGCGGAAGCGGACCGCCAGGGGTTCCAGGCGGGCATATTCCATCGACAGGTCACGGAATTGCTGGGAACCGCCAGCCACCTCGTCGGTGGCCAGGAGCCGGCCCACCTCCTCGAAGCGATCGGACAGTTTCTGTAACCGTTGGCGGATGGATTCCTTCATGTTCCTCTGCGGGCGCGCATTTTCGGGGATGTCTGTACTTTGTGACAAGTTGCACAATGCTTGCGCATTGAGCAGGGTCTATAGTGATTTGGCCTATGATCAACCACGTGCGTAACTTAATTACCCCGCTGCTGGGCGCCTGCCTTTTGGCCGCCTGCGCGAGCACCCACCCGGCCACGGACAAGCCCCCGACCCCGCCCGCCGACGCCACCGCGCTCACGGTGACCGCTGAGAGCGCCTTGAAGCGCGGCGACTGCCGCGAGGCTTCCGAATCCTACGCGAAGGCCGCCGCGGGCGGTGACGTACAGCTCGCCCGGCGCGCCACGCAGGTGGCGATGGCGTGCGAGCACCTGCCGGCCGCGTGGCAGTCCGCGACCCGCTGGCGCACCCTGGCACCGAGCGACCGCGAGGCGAATGCGCTGTACGCGGCCATCGCGCTCAAGCTCTATCGCACCAGCGAGGCGCGCGGCGCCATCCACGAGTTCTGGCGGGTGGAGGAGCAGAAGAACGCCGCCGCGCCGGCCCCCGCGCCCCCGGCGACGGACGCCGGGCCGGCTGCCGCAGTGCCGCTGCCGCCGCACAACGCCCAGGCGCGCACCACGCGCAGCATGACCGAGCTGACGGCGCTGCTGCTGGAAGAATCGGACGCCTCGGCTGTGCTGATCGCCATGAGCGGCGCGCTCGAGCCGACGGCCAACTCGCCCGACAACCTGACACTGCTCGGCGAGCTGTCGCTCGCCGCCTACGATGGCCAGCGCGCCGGCCGCTACGCGCAGCAGGCGCTGCAGCACGATCCGCAGGACCTCGCCGCCCTGCGCATCCTGGCCCGCGCCTATGTGATGCGCGGCGATGCGCCGCAGGCGCTCGCGACCGCGCGCCAGGCGAAGACGCGCGACGCGCAGCGCGGCGGCATGGAACTCGCCGAAGTGCTCGCCTCGCTGGATCGCAGCGAGGAGGCGCACCAGGAACTTGAGCAGTTGCGCGCCAGCGGCGCGCCACAGGCGGAGATCGACCGGCGCCTGGCACTGCTGGCCTTCAATTCCGGGGATTACAAGGAAGCCAAGCAGCGCTTCGGCGAGCTGCTCTCGAGCGGGGAGGGCAACGACGGGGTGCAGCTGTATCTGGCCGATATCGCCGTGCGTGTCGGTGACCCGGACGCGGCGCTGGCGGCCTACCGTCGCCTGTACGACTCCTCCGTGGCGCTGCCGGCGCGCTCGCGGGCCGCGGCGCTGCTGCTCGAGCGGCGCTCGCGCACCGAGGCGCTGGCGCTGCTGGATGATTACGCCGCCGATCATCCCGAGGACGAGCTCGACCTGACGCTCGCCAAGGCGCGGCTGCTGGCCGATCACGGCGAGGCGGATGCCGGGCTGGCGATTCTCAGTGCGGAACTGGAGCGCCATCCGCAGCATCCCTCGATCGAGTACGACCGCGCGGTGATCCTGGAGCAGGCCGGCCACGTGAACGAGTCCGTCGAGGCGCTCGAGCACATGCTGGAGAAGCGTCCCGAGGATCCGGCGCTGCTGAACGCGCTCGGTTACACGCTGGCGGATCATTCGCTGGAACTGCCGCACGCCGAGACCCTGATCAAGCGCGCTCTGACCGTGATGCCCGACAGCCCCGCCGCGCTCGACAGTCTCGGCTGGGTGCGCTACCGCAACGGGGACGTGAAGGGTGCGACGGCGACGCTGCAGCGCGCCTACTCGCTCGGACACGACGCGGAGATCGCGGCTCACTGGGGCGAGGCGCTGTGGGTGAGTGGCGATCGTGCCGAGGCCCGGCGTGTGTGGGCCGCGGCCCTGGCGCGCAACCCGGATTCCAAACAACTCAAGGCGACCCTCAAACGGTTCCTGCCCGATGCGTCGCAGTAGGTCGCTCGGGGTCGGCCTCGGGCTGACCCTCGCGATACTCGCCGGCTGTCGCACGCTGCCACCGCCGGTGTTGCCGGCCACCGCCGCCTGGGAGCAGCGCCGGCCGCAGCTGCAGGCGCTGGATCACTTCGACTTCAAGGGACGCGTGGCACTCTCGGCCGCCGGCAACGGCGTCAATGCGAACCTGCGCTGGTCGCAGAACGGCACGCGCTCCCAGCTCGCCCTCGAAGGCCCCCTCGGGGTCGGGGGCACGCACATCACGGCCAACGGCGAGGAGCTGGACATCGTGAACGCGCGCGGCGAGCACATCACCAGTGCCGCGGCACACGCCGAACTCACCAGCCGGCTGGGATTTGATATCCCCCTGCCGAGCCTGCGGTACTGGATTCTCGGCGTGCCCGATCCGGCGCAACCGGCGGAAGAAGTGCTCGACCCCGCCGGGCAGCGTCTCTCGGCCCTCACCCAGGACGGCTGGCACGTCGCCTACGCCGAGTACACCGCCGTGCACGGGCAGACGCTGCCGGCACGCCTTACGCTCGAGCGCGACACCGTGCGTGTCAAGCTCCTGGTCGAGGACTGGCAGCTGTGATGGAGGCGGGCGGGGGTGCGCCGGAGCGATCACCCCCCGAGACCCACTGGCCCGCCCCGGCGAAGCTGAATCTGTTTCTGCACGTGACCGGGCGCCGCGCCGACGGCTACCACGAGCTGCAGACACTCTTCCAGCTGATCGATCTTGCCGACACGCTCTGCGTGAGCGTGCGCGCGGATGGGGAGATTGACCGGCCGGCCGGGCCGCCCGGCGTGCCGCCCGAGGCGGATCTGGTGGTGCGGGCGGCACGCACCCTGAAGGCGGCGACCGGCACCGCCCTGGGTGCGAGCCTGCGGGTGAGCAAGCGCATCCCCATGGGCGGGGGTCTCGGGGGCGGCAGCTCGGATGCGGCGACCGCCCTTCTGGTGCTGAATGAACTCTGGGACTGCGGCCTCCCGGTAGAGGAGCTTGCGGCCCTGGGGCTGCCCCTGGGCGCCGATGTACCTGTTTTTGTTAAAGGTTTCTCCGCCTGGGGAGAAGGGGTGGGCGAGCGGCTGACCCCCGTCACGCTGCCGGAGACCTGGTACGTCATCGTGCACCCGGGGGTCGCGGTGAGCACGGCGAGGGTATTCCAGAGCCCTGAATTGACACGAAATTCCCCCCTCATCACAATACGCGCCTTTTTTGGGTCGGGAGGCCGGAACGACTGCGAGCCGGTGGTGCGGGCGCAGGCCCCGGAAGTCGCCGACGCCCTGGACTGGCTCGCGCGCGAGGCGCCCGCGCGGCTCACCGGGACCGGCTCCTGCGTGTTCGCTGCGTGCGCGAGTGCCGTGGCGGCGGAGCGGCTGGCGGCCCGGGTGCCTGATCGCTGGAGAAGTTACGTCGCGCGGGGCCTGAACCGCTCGCCGCTGCACGAGCGTCTCAAGCTTAGGCGGCGGGACTGAGGCGGCTGTAAGATGCGCGCCCGCCTGTTCGCACGCGGGCGCACAGGTGCTGGGGTGTCGCCAAGTGGTAAGGCAGCGGGTTTTGATCCCGCCATTCGGAGGTTCGAATCCTTCCACCCCAGCCAGTTACTGGGGCTGACGCACCAGGGCGGTGCGGCGGTGGCAGGGTAGTCCGGGCCGGTGAGACGCGCACATAGACCTATGAGTACGAGCGACACACTGGCTTTGTTTGCCGGCAATGCGAACCCGGAGCTGGCGCTGGACATCGCCAAGGGCCTGCAGACGCCGCTCGGACGCGCGTACGTGGGGCGCTTCAGCGACGGGGAGGTGAACCTGGAGTTGATGGAGAACGTGCGCGGGCGCGACGTCTTCATCCTGCAGTCGACCTGTCCGCCGGCGAACGACAGCCTGATGGAGCTGCTGGTGATGGTGGACGCCTGCCGGCGAGCCTCGGCAGCGCGCATCACCGCGGTGGTGCCGTATTTCGGATATTCGCGCCAGGATCGCCGCATCAAGGGCACGCGCTCGGCGATCACGGCGAAGCTCGTGGCCAACATGGTCTCGAGCGCGGGAGTGAATCGCCTGCTGACGATCGATCTGCACTCGGATCAGATCCAGGGGTTCTTCGATATCCCGGTGGACAACGTGTACGCCTCCCCGGTGCTGCTCGGGGATGCGTGGCGGCAGTCGTACCACAACGTCGTGGTCGTCTCCCCGGACGTCGGCGGGGTGGCGCGCGCCCGGGCGTTCGCGAAGCGCCTGGATGATGCGGACCTGGCGATCATCGACAAGCGCCGTCCGCGGCCGAACGAGTCGAAGGTGATGAACATCATCGGCGAGGTCGAGGGCAAGACCTGCGTGCTGGTGGATGACATGGTCGACACCGCCGGCACGCTGTGTCTGGCGGCGCAGGCGCTGAAGGACGAAGGCGCGGTCAAGGTGGTGGCCTACATCACCCACCCGGTGCTCTCGGGCGGGGCGGTGGAGAGGATTTCGAGCTCGGCGCTCGATGAGCTGGTCGTGACGGACACGATCCCGCTGAGCGCCGGGGCGAAGAGCGCGGGCCGCATCCGGCAGCTGTCGGTGGCGGCGTTGCTGGCGGAGACCATCCGCCGCATCCGCGATGAGGAGTCGGTGAGCTCGCTGTACGTCGACTGAGCGTCACGCCGCAGCGCGCGCGGCAAGTTTTTTGGGATGTGCCGGGTAGGTCGCGATCCGGCATTGGTTGTCACTACTGGAGAATCTGTCAATGCGTATTTCATTCACGTTCGGCGCGGACCTGCGCGGGATGCAAGGCAAAGGTGCGAGCCGCCGCCTGCGTCACACGGGCAAGGTCCCCGCCATCCTGTACGGCGCCCACAAGGACGCCCAGGCCCTGGTACTCGATCAGCAGAACCTGCTCACCATGATCGCCGATGAGCGCTTCTATTCCTCGATCGTGCGTCTGAAGATCGGCGACGCCACGCAGGAAGCGATCGTCAAGGATGTGCAGATGCATCCGGCCAAGAATGTCGTGGTGCACGTCGACCTGCAGCGTGTCGTGGAGAGCGAGCAGATCCGCATCCGGCTGCCGATCCACTTCAAGGGCGAAAGCATCTCCCCGGGCGTCAAGACCGAGGGCGGCGTGGTATCGCACATGCGCACCGATGTCGAGGTCACCTGCCTGCCCAAGGACCTGCCGGAATTCCTGGAGCTGGACCTCTCGGGCATGCACCTGAACGAGACCAAGTTCCTCGCCGACGTGCCGGTGCCACCCGGCGTCGCGATCCCGGAACTCGCGCACCGCAATGGCGCGGTGGTCTCGATCCACGCGCCGCGTGCCGAGGAGCCGGAGCCGGTTGCCGCCGAGCTTGCCGCCGCGACCACCGAGGGTGCCGCCGTGCCGGCCGCCGCAGGTGCCGCGCCGGGGGCGGCTCCGGGGGCTGCGCCGGCGGCTGCCGCGGGCGATGCCAAGAAGGGCGAGGAGAAGAAGGAGGCGGCTCCCGCCAAGAAGGAAGGCGGCAAGAAGTAGCCGCCGCAGAAACTGCGACACCTGGGCCGGCCGCACCGGAAATTCCGCGTGCGGCCGGCGGCGTTTGCAGTGTGAGAACCACATGCCAGGCGAGCCGCTCAAGCTGATCGTCGGGCTCGGCAACCCGGGCACCGAGTACGCGCGCACGCGTCACAACGCGGGATTCCAGTTCGCCGACGAATTGGCGCGCCGCTACGCGGCCACCTTCCGCAGCGAGCCACGCCATCGAGCCGAGCTGGCGCGGGCGCGGGTGGGCGCTGCGGACCTGTGGCTGCTGAAGCCGATGAGCTACATGAACCACAGCGGTGAGGCCGTGCGCAGCGTCGCGACCTTCTACAAGATCCCGCTGGGCTCGATCCTGGTCGCGTACGACGAACTGGACTTCCCGCCCGGGGTCGTGCGCCTGAAGCAGGGCGGCGGGGCCGCCGGCCACAACGGCATGCGCGACGTCATCGCGCAGATGGGCGATGCCTTCTGGCGGCTGCGCATTGGCATCGGACACCCGGGCGATCGCGCCCAGGTACTGGATTACGTGCTCGGCCGCCCCAATGCCACCGATGCGCCGCTGCTGCAGGCTGCGCTGCTGGCCGCGGCCGACAGCGTACCGGTGCTGCTGGAGGAGGGTGCGCAGATTGCAATGCACCGCCTGCACGGCCGCGACCCGGCTGCGCCCTCGGACAACTAGAGGAACCACATCTTTCCATGCCTATTCGCTGCGGCATCGTAGGTCTGCCGAACGTCGGTAAGTCGACCCTGTTCAACGCGCTGACGCGCGCGCAGATCGCCGCCGAGAACTACCCCTTTTGCACCATCGACCCGAATGTCGGGGTCGTGCCGGTGCCCGATCCGCGCCTGCAACAGCTCGCCGCGATCGTGCATCCTGAAAAGATCGTGCCCACGACGGTGGAGTTCGTGGACATTGCCGGCCTCGTCGCCGGCGCCTCGCAGGGCGAGGGGCTCGGCAACCAGTTCCTCTCGCATATCCGCGAGGTGGATGCGATTGCCCACGTGGTGCGCTGCTTCGAGAGCAGCGATGTCATCCACGTGGCCGGGCGCGTCGATCCGCTCTCGGACGTCGATGTCATCGACACCGAGCTGGCACTGGCGGATCTTGCGACGCTCGAGAAGGGCCTGGAGCGCGCCACCAAGGCCGCCAAGAGCGGTGACAAGGACGCCATCCGCCGCCGCGCGCTGTTCGAACGCGTCAAGCTGCAGCTCGATGCCGTGAAGCCGGCGCGCGCCATGCAGCTCTCACCCGAGGAGCGGCGCGACGTGCGCGAGCTGCAGCTGCTCACCGCGAAGCCGGTGATGTACGTCGCCAACGTGGCCGAGCACGGGTTTGAGAACAACCCGCTGCTGGCGGCGGTGCAACAGCGCGCCCAGGCGGACGGCGCCGCCGTGGTGGCGGTGTGCGCGGCGATCGAAGCGGAGATCGCGCAGCTGGAGGAGGCCGAGCGCAGCGAATTCCTGGCCGAACTCGGCCTGCAGGAGCCCGGACTCAACCGCGTCATTCGCGCCGCGTACCGGCTGCTGGGCCTGCAGACTTTCTTCACCGCCGGTCCGAAGGAAGTGCGCGCCTGGACGGTCCGGGTCGGAGCCTCCGCGCCCCAGGCCGCCGGCGCGATCCACACGGATTTCGAACGCGGTTTCATTCGCGCCGAAGTCATTGCGTTCCAGGACTACCTCGCCGGCCAGGGTGAGGCGGGGGCCAAGGACGCGGGGAAGCTGCGCCTCGAGGGCAAGGAATACGTGGTGCAGGAGGGCGACGTCGTGCACTTCCGGTTCAACGTCTGATGACGGGCTGAACTTGGGCTTTCGCGCCGGATCGAGACTCTACGGGGTGGGGTTTGACACCCCGGGGCACTGATGAGGACAATGCGCGCCCCCGTGTGGAAAGGTAGCTCAGCTGGTTAGAGCACGGCACTCATAATGCCGGGGTCGAGGGTTCGAGTCCCTCCCTTTCCACCAAAATATTCAACGGCTTGCGCGCGTGAATTTCGGATCTGTGTAGTTCGTAACAGGTCCGTACGTGTAGAGGGGAGCCTACCGGGAACATTACCGTCAAGGTCGGCCCGGCCCACGTCCAACTGATCTACACGCGGACCACATACGGCCACGATCCGATTCACTTCGACTATCGAGTGTGGATCGAGCGAACGCCCTGCTACTACGGTGGTTCCAGAGTCTGGTTCCGCTGTCCGCGCTGCGAGCACCGTTGCGCGATTCTCTACGGCTTGGCGAATGACGGTCGCTTCGGGTGTCGTGAATGTATGCGACTAGGCTATGAAAGTGAGGCTGAGTCGCTGATCGATCGCATTAATCGCAAGTTTCACAAGCTCGAGAGGCAGCTTGGGGAAGAAGGGCAAAGGCCAAAATGGATGCGATGGCGTACCTATGATC
>Ga0209811_10000043_pt1 | contig 56259 bp, 55 predicted proteins | sample Coa_R1_6_FD_187161 | JGI IMG/M metagenome (GOLD analysis project Ga0209811, IMG submission 187161) | Surface soil microbial communities from Centralia Pennsylvania, which are recovering from an underground coalmine fire. - Coalmine... | ecosystem: Environmental > Terrestrial > Soil >... | reverse complement strand
GTGTCGGCGTGCTGGCCGTCCTCCTCCTGGCTGGCGCGACCATCTGGCACGCATCACCGACCCGCCGCAGCCTGTGGACGCTGGGGAGTGTGGTCACCTGCGTCGCTCTCGGCCTGGTCGTCGTGCTGCGCGACCGACCCGCTGTGGCCATCCTGTCGGTCGCCACCGCGGCCGCGGTCGCAGCGGTCGCCCTGACCGGCGCACGCACCCTTGCGGGAATGGTCGCCAGTGGGGTCGCGTGGGTCTTCTCCGGCATGCGCGGACTGCCACTCCTCGGCCGCACTCTCGGTGCGATGACGAGCCAGCGCCTGCTCTGGCCGGTCATCCGGACGGCCGCGATCTCACTGGTCGCGCTCGTCCTCTTCGGCGGGCTCTTCGCCTCGGCGGATGCCCTGCTCGGGGCGTGGGCGCAGCGCCTCGTGCCCGATCTCGCGTGGAGCAGCCTGACCCTCCGGACCTTCGTCCTCGTCCTCGCCGGCGGCATCACCCTGGCCGGCTGCTACCTCGCCCTCAACCCGCCGACCGTCGACGACCTCGGTCTCCCGGCTGGCCGCCGGACCGCGCAGGCCTGGGAGTGGCAGGTACCGCTCGGGCTCGTCATCGCGACGTATGCCGCGTTCCTCGCCGCGCAGGGCGTCGCCCTCTTCGGCGGTCACGACTACGTGCAGCGGACGACCGGTCTGACGTATGCCGACTACGTGCACCAGGGGTTCGGGCAGCTCACCGTCGTCACGGTGCTCACCCTCGCCGTTGTCGCGCTCGTCCGTCGCAAGGCATCGGTCGAAATGTCTCGGGACCGGTTCGCGCTCAGGGCGATGACCGCGGTGCTCTGCGTCCTCACCCTCTGTGTCGTCGCCTCGGCACTGCACCGGATGTCGCTCTACCAGTCCGCCTACGGCTGGACCACGCTGCGGCTGTTCGTCGACGGCTTCGAGCTCTGGCTCGGTCTGCTCGTGGCGTGCGTCCTCGCGGCCGTCCTGGTCGAGCGGGCCTCCTGGCTGCCGCGCGCGGCGGTGGCGAGTGGTGCCGCGTTCACCCTCGGCTTCGGCCTGCTCAACCCCGACGGCTTCGTCGCCGCGCAGAACATCGCCCGCTACCACCTCACCGGCAAGCTGGACGCCATATACCTCGCCCAGCTGGGCGCTGATGCCGTCCCGACCATCGCGGGCAGCTCCCTGCCGAGCGAGCTCAAGGCGTGCCTGGTCAGCGCCGGCACGCCCGCGGACAGCGACGACGCCCTCGCCTGGAACCTCGGTCGCAGCCGCGCCCGGTCAGCCGCCGACGCGTTGGGGGTGTCGCCGGCGAGCTCGAGCTGCACCGCGGCATACGGCGTAGTGTCAGGGCCGTGACCGAAGCAGCTCCGGAGGCCGATGCGCCAGAGGTGGTCGAGGTCGTCGATGTCCCGGCGATGGGCCGGTTCGAGGTCCACGTCGACGGTGCGCTGGCCGGGTTCACCGAGTACCGCGAGCGGCCCGGCGGAGTCCGAGCGTTCCCGCACACCGAGGTCGACCCGGCCTACCAGGGGCGTGGCCTCGCGCAGCGGCTGATCCGCGACGCGCTCGACCAGACCCGGGCGGCGCACCTGTCGGTACTGCCGTACTGCCCGTCGGTGCGAGGCTTCATCGCCAAGCACCCCGACTACCTCGACCTCGTGCCGCCGGACCGGCGCGCCGAGTTCGACCTCAGCTGACAGGGCGCGTCCCGGTGGCTGGGCTCCAGGTGGTCGAGGCCCGCGAGGTGCCGCTCGGCGGGCTACGGGGGATGACGGTGCGGCGCACGCTGCCCGGCCGTGAGCGCGCGTTCATCGGGGCCTGGTGCTTCGCCGACCACTACGGCCCGACCCGGGTCGGCGCTGACGGACCCGGCATGGACGTCGCCCCGCACCCGCACACCGGGCTGCAGACCGTCTCCTGGCTGTTCACCGGCGAGATAGAGCACCGCGACAGCGCCGGGAACCACGCGATGGTCCGGCCCGGCGAGGTCAACCTGATGACCAGTGGTCACGGGATCGCCCACTCGGAGGTGTCGACACCGGAAACCGTTGTCCTGCATGGGGTTCAGCTCTGGGTCGCGCTCCCGGCTGAGGCCCGGGACGCCCCGCGTGCCTTCGCCCACTTCGCCGCGGAGCCCGTCGAGCTGCCCTCGTATGCCGGTCACGCGCGGGTGTTCCTCGGCTCGCTGGATGGCGTCGGGTCAAGTCCGGTGGAGACGCACACACCACTGGTCGGCGCCCAGCTCGACCTGGTGTCGGGGGCGTCGTTCAGGCTCAGTCTCGACCCGACATACGAGCACGGCTTCCTCGTCGACCAGGGCGAGATCTGGGTCGACGAGGAGCGGGTTGGGGCGACCGAGCTCGGCTTCCTCGAGACTGGCTGCCGGGAGGTCACGCTGCAGGCCGGTGCGGAGGGGGCGCGGATGGTGCTCATCGGGGGCGCGCCGTTCGAGGAGGAGCTCGTCATGTGGTGGAACTTCGTGGGCCGTAGCCATGAGGAGATCGAGACGTTCCGCGCGGAGTGGGAGGCGGAGGGCGACCGGTTCGGTGTGGTGGAGGGCTACACCGGTGTGCGACAAAGGATTCCGGCCCCGGCGCTCCCTGGTGTCCGGCTGAGGCCACGAGGCCGCCGCGGCAGCCGCTGATCCACGGACGTGCGAGGTGCCCGGCGCAGAGCCGCTCGCTGCGGTGGTCGGTGACCGGTCAGGACGGGGCGGGCAGCCGAGCCATGATGCGAGCGTTCGCTTCGGCCGAGATCGCGGCCGAAGCCTGATCGAGGTCGCTGAACCGGCGCTGTGAGTCCCAGCACGTCACGGTGAAGCCGATCACGTAGTCACCGCGAATCGTGCCGATCTGACGACCAGCGCCGTCCGTGATCACATAGCGACCCCCCTGGACACGGGTGATCCGCGGCAGACCCTCCGATGCCCCGGACGGCTCAAGCGGGCCGGGGTCGCCCGAGGGATCTGTCGTGCCCGGTTGCGCCTCGGCCACAGGTCCGCGACCGGGGTCGTCGGCATCGGGCATCGACCGGGAGAACCGGAAGCTGCTGCGTTCGAAGAAACCCATGTCACCGACCTCGTAACGGACTCCCACCTGCTCGCCAGATGGTCTAACAAGGTTAAAGAAACAGTAAAGACACGGTAAAGTCAATGAGCGGAACGGCTGAGTCGAGCCGGCCTGTTCGGCGGATCGGAAGTTGCGTTCCCCGGGACCCTGGGTCCGGCGTCACACGACGGGAACGAGCAGGTCGCGGGTGATCGCCGCGATCGAGTCGATACCGACGAGGCCCATGGTGAGGTCGAGCTCGGCGATGACGTTCTCGACGACCTGACGGACTCCATCGGCACCGTCCAGGGCCAGCCCGTAGATGTGCGGTCGCCCGAGCAGGCAGGCGTCGGCGCCCAGCGCGAGCGCGACAAACAGGTCGGCACCGGTCCGGATTCCGCTGTCCAGCAACACGACCGGATCCGGTCCCACGGCCGCACGAACGGCCACGAGCGCATCGAGCGAGGCGACCGACCGGTCGACCTGACGCCCGCCGTGGTTGGAGACGATCACCCCGTCCACCCCCTCGTCGAACGCCCGCCGCGCATCATCGGGATGCAGGATCCCCTTGAGCAGCACCGGGATCGACGTCCGCTGGCGGAGGGTCGCGAGGTGTGACCAGGAGAGGGCCGGGTTGGAGTAGATGTCGAGGAACGTCTCGACGGCCGCCCGCGGCTCGGGGGAGCGGAGGTTCTCGCGGAAGTCGCCGGGGTGGGTTCGCGACATCGTGAGGAGCGTCCGGACCGCCCCGACGGTCACCTCCACCTTGGCCCGTGGGCCGGACGCCGCAGCAAGCCGCTCGGCCACCAGGGCACGGAAGCGCGGGTCGCTCGTGTACTGCGCGATGCCCATCCCGCGGGCGAAGGGCAGCGAACCGAGGTTGAGGTCCTGCGGCCGCCAGCCGAGCATCGTCGTGTCGATGGTGACCACCAGCGCGCGAGCGCCCGCCGCCTCGGCCCGGCCGATCATCGAGTCGACGAGCGCCTCGTCGGTGGACCAGTACAGCTGCTGCCAGAACGGTGTCGACCCCATCGCCGCCGCCGTCTCCTCCAGCGGGTTGCAGCCCTGGTTGCTGAAGACGTAGGGCACGTCCGCCGCCGCGGCCCCCCGCGCGATCAAGACGTCGCTGTCCGACGCCACGAGGCATCCGGCCCCGACCGGAGCCAGCAACAACGGAGCCCGCAGCTCCGTCCCCAGGACAGAGGTCGACAGGTCCCGCGACGTCACCCCGTGGAGCATCCGCGGCACGACCCGCCACCGGTCGAAAGCCTCCCGGTTGGCCCGCATCGTCGCGCCCTCACCCGCCCCGCCGGCGACATAGGCCCGCGCCACCGGAGACATCGCCCGCAGGGCCCTTCGCTCCAGCGAGGCCGCGTCGGTCGGCACCGACGGATGGTGCCCGAAAACCCCGGCCCGGTAGATCGTGCCCTGCCGAGCCCGCCCGGGTCCGCGCTGCACACCAGTCATGCCGAGAGCCTAGGGAGCGCCTAGGGTCGCGTCCATGGCGACGGCGAGCACCCGGCATACGGCATCGGTCCTGGCCGCCTGCGTGCTCTGGGGGACGACCGGCACGGTCGCGCACTATGCCCCCGCCGGCTCCAGCGCGACCCTCATCGGGCTGTCGACGTTCGGCGTCGGCGCACTGATCCTGTATGCCGTCGACGCACGGTCCACGACCCGCCTCCTGCGCGACCGCTCGGCCCGCGGCGCGCTGGCCGCCGGAGCGGTGGGGGTGATCCTCTATGCGTCGATGTACTACGCGTCGATGGCGCGAGTCGGGGTCGCCATCGGCAACGTCCTCGCGCTCGGCTCGGGGCCGGTCTTCGCGGCCCTGCTCGAGCTCGTGCTCGACCGCCGCCGGGTGCGCCTCCCGTGGCTGCTCGCCACGGGCGTCGCCGTCGTGGGGATGGGACTGCTCGCGTACGGCGCCCACGCGGCGCCCGGCCACAGCCCCGTGGTGGGGGTTCTCCTCGCGCTGGGGGCCGGGTTCGGGTACGCCGTCTACTCGTATGCCGGGTCCAGGCTGATCGCGGCCGGCGCACCCTCGCGCGCGGTCATGGCGTCGATGTTCGTCCTGGCGGCTGTGGTCCTGCTGCCGTGGTTCGTGCTCGGCCGGCCGGGGCCACTGCTCTCGGGCCGGGGACTGGTCGTGCTGGGCTATCTCGCCGTACTGCCGATGGCCGCGGCATACCTGCTGTTCGGCTACGGCCTGCGGGCCCTGGCCGCCTCGACCGCGACGACGCTGGCGCTCGCCGAGCCGCTCGTCGCAACCCTGCTCGCCGTCGTCGTGGTCGGCGAGGTGCTGACCGTGGGGTCCTGGGTGGGGCTGGGGCTGATCCTCGTGGGGATCGTCGTCGTCGCCGTCACCGAGCGACGCGGTGGCCCCGAGACGCCGCCCGACCTGTTGTGAAGCCGAGCAGGTCGGAGAGGTGGGGCCGCCGCGAGCGACTCGACCCGGTGGCCTGTGCGGAGCCGCGCTGGGCGCGGAGGTCGGCGGCCACCCGGGTGGCGTCGTAGTCGTCGTGGTCGGTTCCGAGGGGGAAGGAGTAGGTGTTCATGACCTCAACCCTGCTCCCGTTGATTCGAAAGGACAAGCGATGATTTCTTAACGACCATCCTTATCTGCTGTATGGTCGAGTCATGTCCGTTCTCGACGTCCAGCGCCTGCGTGTCTTCCGTGCCGTCGTGGCCAGCGGCACCGTCCAGGCGGCCGCCAACCACCTCGGCTACAGCCCCTCGGCGGTGAGCCAGCAGATCACCGCGCTCCAGCGCGAGACCGGCCTGGCCCTCTTCGAGAAGTCCGGCCGCGGCATCGCCCCCACGGCCGCGGGCCGCCTCCTCGCCGCCCGCAGTGAGGAGGTCATGGACAGCCTGAGCCGGCTCGGTGGCCTCGTCGACGACCTGCGCGACGGGCGCACGGGCAACCTGTCGATCGGCACCTTCGCCTCGGCGGGGGAGACCTGGATCCCTTTGGTGGCAAGGACATTGATCAGCGAGTTCCCCGACGTGATGCTCACCCTCGGGCTCAACGAGTACCCCGGGACGGCCAAGCAGGGCTATGACATCGACCTACGCACCGAGGACCCCGACGACGAGCCGACCGCCCTGCCCGGCTACCGCCGGCACGTCCTCCTCGAGGAGCCCTACGCGCTCATCCTCGCGGCCGACCACCCACTCGCGGCAGGCGACGAGGTGTCGGTCGCCGCGCTCGCCGGCCAGCGCTGGATCGACGACGACTTCCAGGACACGACCTGCGGCCGGATCCTCGCCAAGGCGTGGCGCGCGGCCGGGTTCACGCCGCGCTACGTCGCGCGCGCCAGTGACCACCACGCCGCCATCGCCTTCGCCGCGGCCGGTGTCGGCCTGACCGCCATCCCGCGGCTTGCTGTCGGGGTCCTCCCCCCCGGTGCTCGGGCCCTGACCATCGTCGACCCCACCCCGACCCGGCGCATCGTCACCTTCGTCCGGGAGGGCAGCGACGCCAACCCTGCGGTGGCCCGAGCGGTCGCGGTCCTGCACGAGGTGGCCCACGGCCGACGGGCCGCCGCCTGAACGTCGCCCGTGATGCGGCCACGTCGCCGAGCCAGGTGGGTTGGTGCGGTCCCCGGCGCATGACTCAGCAGACCTCGGGTCACTCAGCACAGGGTGCAACCTGCGCTAAGAGACCCAACCTTTGCTAGCAGAAGCTACGACGCGTCGAGCGGGATGACGTCGACGCCGACCTTGAGCCGCGACGTCGGGCTCTCGGTGAAGACGACGCCCTTGAGCGGTGACACGTCGGCGAAGTCGCGGCCCCACGCGCTGACGATGTAGCGGGAGTCGGCGAAGTGGTTGTTCGTCGGGTCGAGGTCGACCCAGGTGCCGTCCGGCGCCAGCACGGACACCCAGGCGTGGGTCGCGTCGGAGCCGGCCAGCTTGGGCCGCCCGGGCGGCGGGGTCGTCTCGATGTAGCCGCTCACGTAGCGGGCGGTGAGCCCGGCCCAGCGCAGGGCGCCGAGGGCGAGGTGGGCGAAGTCCTGGCACACGCCGGCCCGCAGCTCGAGCAGCTCGGGCAACGTCGTACGCACCGACGTGGCCCCCTTCTCGTACCGGAAGTCGGAGTAGACCGCCTCGTAGAGCGCGGCGAGCGCCTCCCCGAACGGACGGTCGGGGGAGAGGATCGGTGCGGCATACGCGATGACCTCCGGGCCGATGTCGACCAGTCGGGAGGGCAGCCGGTATGCCGTGTGCACAAGTGGGGCGTCCGGCTGGCCGGTCGTGCGCAGGGCGACGTCGGCGACGGTGTGGGCGTCGAGCACGGCCGGGTCCGGGGTCGGCCAGTCGACGGTGACCACGGTCCGCTTGTCGACGACGAGCTCGGTGTGGGGTGTGCGGATCTCGAGGTACTGCGTGTGGTTGCCGAAGTGGTCGGTGTGGTCGGTGACGAGGTCCGGCTCGGGGCTGACGGTGACCTCGTGCGACCGCACCTGTTGGTAGGGGGTGTCGCGGGGGCGGAGCGGGCCGCGTTCGTAGCAGGCCTCGACGTCGTCGTCGTAGGTGTAGGTCGTCCGGTGTCGCACCTCGTAGTGGTTGGCCATGCTCAGCCCACCGTCTCGGTCGCCGTGGCCCACTGGGTGCGCAGCGTGTGCTGCGGCGCACGACGGGTGAAGTGCGCCTTGGTGATCGCCAGACCCAGACCGTGCGTGTCGTCGAAGAACCGGCTCAGGGTCTCGGCGAGGCCGCTGCGGTCGCCGGCGCACAGCTCGTCGATGTCGAGGGCCCGGATGCTGTCGAGCAGGGCCTCGGCCCGGGTCGCGAGCGTCTCGTCGCCGACGAGCCGCAGGTCCTCGGCGAGCCGGGCGAAGCAGAACGCGACCGACCGCGGGTTGCCTGGGTCGACGAGCAGGAGGGTGACGGCCGACTGGATGGGGGAGGCGGGCCCCTCGCCGGTGACCATCCGGCGGCGGTGGGTGATGATGCTCTCGCCCGCGCTGAGGACGGCCTCGGTGACCTGGCCGTCGGTGACCGGCGACCGAGGCGTTGCGAGGGTCCGGCCGAGCAGGGCGAGAGTGTGCTGGGCCCGTTCGATCCGGGTGCCCGCGTCGATGAACCCCCACGCCGCGTCGCGGACCATGCTCTCGACGACGATTCCCGCGATGGCCAGCCCTGACTCCAGGACGTGGGCCAGCTGCGGTTGGAGCTGGACGTCGTCACCGGGCGTCTCGCCGAGGGTCCGCTCCAACCGGGAGAGCACGATCCAGGCGTCGCCGGAGAGCTGGTCGCGCACCTCCTGGGCCGCCCGGACCAACCGGGCGGCGGCATACGAGACCGATCCGGGGGTCTCGACGTCGACGAGCAGCCGGCGCAGGAGGGTGAGGGAGTCCTCGGTGGCGGCGCGTTCGTCCGGGCCCGAGCCGATGCCGGTGCCGGTGATCGAGGTGACGGCGCCGAGCAGGGCGGCCATGGCGGCCGCGCCGGGGGTTCCGGGCCGGGTGCCGTGGTCCTCGACGAGGTCGGCCGTGACGCGCAGCAGACGCGCCGTCCCCTCGACCCGCTCGGCCTGCCGACCGACGCGGTAGAGGCTGCTGGCGACACGCGGCGAGGGTGTCGTCCGGTATGCCGTGCGCTGGGCTGCGTCGATCGGAATCGGTTGCGGGACAAGGCCATCGGCGCCGTCTGCCGCCACGACCCAGACGTCCTTGGCCAGCGCGCCGGCGGCCGTCGACACATAGGAGTCGCCGTCGCGCGGGGCGACGCGGCCGAGGCCGCCGGGCAGCACGTGGGCCGTGCCCCGCGCCGTGACCGTGAAGGTGCGCAGGACGAGCCGACGCGGCTCGAGGCCGGACGGTGTGACGACCGGAGCGGTCGAGAGCGGCAGCGCCGCCTGGCCGCACCAAGCCCAGGGGCGCAGCTCGATCGCACGCCGGAGCTCCTCACGCTGCGTGGCGCTGAGCCGCCAGCCGAAGCGGCTCTCCCCGGGACCGTCGGCGGCGATCGGCTTGACGATGAGGCTGTCGAGGTGGGCGAGGACATGGCCCCTGGCGGCCGGGTCGCCACACCACCACGTCTGCGGCGACGGGAGAAGCAGGTCCTCGTCGAGCAGGTGGCGCGCGGCTCGGGGCAGGTAGGGGAGCAGCCCGGGGTTGTCGAGCAGCCCGGCCCCGATCGGGTTGGCCACGGTGACCTGCCCGCGACGAACCGCCTCGATCAGGCCGGGCACCCCGACCTCGGAGTCGGCCCGCAGCTCCAGCGGGTCGGAGAGGGCGGCGTCGACCCGGCGGAGGATCACGTCGACCGGTTCGGGCCGGTCGCTCGTCTCGATCCAGACCCGGCCGTCGCGCATGACGAGGTCCTCGGCCTCGACGACGGGGAAGCCGCACAGGGTCGCGATGAACGACTGCTCGAACGCGGTATCACTGTCGGCGCCCGGCGACAGCAGGACGATGCGGGGCCGTGTCGCCCCGGTGACGCTCACGTCCTGCAGAGCCAGGGTCATCGTGTGGAAGAAGCCGCGGAGCCGGACGATGTCGCTGCCACGGTGCAGGGCGGCCATGACCCGGGTCGTGATCCGGCGGCTGGCCATCGCGTAGCCCGCGCCCGCCGGGGTCTCGTCGCGGTCGGCGATGACCTGCCAGCTGCCGTCCGCGCCCCGACCGAGGTCGGCCGCGGTCAGGACGAGCCGACCCTGGGGGGTTCCACCGGTGCCGACGGCCTGGTGGACGAAGCCGGGGTGCCCGTAGACGACCTCGGGCGGGATGACCCCCTCGCGCAGGAGGCGCTGCTCCCCGTAGAGGTCGGCCAGCACCTTGTCCAGGAGGAGCGCGCGTTGCTGGAGGCCGGCCTCGAGCGTGGACCACTCGGCGGCCGGGATCAGGACCGGGATCGGGTCGATCTCCCAGCGCCGGACCGGGCGGGCGGATCCGGTGCGTCGCTTGGCCGTCGCGGAGCCGTAGCGGACCCCGTCGTCGCGGACGAACCGCCGCGCCTCGGCCTGGGCGCTGCGCAGACCGTGCAGCCCGAGCGCGTCGAGCGCATCGACGACGGCGTTCTGGTGCTCCCGTATGCCGGCCGGTCCGGTGAGCTCGTCGGTCGGCGGTTGCTGCCCGCGCGCCGTCACCGCGAGGCGGGACCGGTAGCGGCCGACGACCCCGCCGTCCGGCTCCGCCACGTCGCTGCTCATGGCGGACACCCTATGCGGGTGTCCGCTCAGGCGTGTGGGGTCGTGGCGCTTACCCGAGCCGCGATCTCGGTCGCGCGGGCATCGGTGAGATGGAACCCGATCAGCCCGGTGGAGACGAGGACGGCGGCCAGCGGGGCGACCAGCCAGCGGCGGGTCCTGCGCAGGCTGCGGGGGAGGGTTCTACGGAGGGTTCCGGCAGCAGTTTCCAAGACATCGACCCTTCTCGTCGGCAACGACCCCACGGTCCGCCCGAATGCTGAGACCTCGCTGTGGCGAGTCCGCGGGAGACCTGTGCGACCGGCATACGAACGCGTTGCCCGCTCTTCACCGAACCGACCGACGCCGTTCACACTCCGGCAGCCGAGCTCTCGCCAGAGTGGGGTGTTCGCTTCCCTCACCTTGACCAAGGGGCCTCCCATGCGCACCTCGACCACCCGCCGCGCGGCCTACGCGCTCGCCGTCGCGTCGCTCACCCTCACCGCCAGCGCCACCAGCGCGTATGCCGCCGACGGCCAGGGCAAGGACGGGCACTTCTCTCCTTCGCCGTCATCGGCGACATCCCCTACGGCGCCGACCAGATCGCCGCCTTCCCCGGCTGGATCCAGCAGATCAACGCCGCCGACCCGCAGTTCACCATCCACGTCGGCGACATCAAGAACGGGTCGACCCGCTGCGACGACCCCTACTACTCGATGATCAAGGACGACTTCGGCACCTTCACCGGCCCTCTCGTCTACACCCCCGGCGACAACGAGTGGACCGACTGCCACCGCGCAAACAACGGCGCCTACCACCCTCTGGAGCGGCTGGCCTTCGACCGCGCGGTCTTCTTCACCCACCCCGGCACCAGCCTGGGCCAGAACCCGATGACGGTGACCTCGCAGGCCGCAGCCGGCTTCCCCGAGAACGTGGCCTTCCGCCGCCAGGGGGTCGACTTCTCGGTCATCCACGTCATCGGCTCCAACGACGACCTCCAGCCGTGGACCGGGATCGGCGAGACGACGGCGACCCCGGAGCAGGTCGCCGAGGAGCACTCCCGGATCGGCAACGCCATCGACCAGGTGAGGGCGAGCTTCGCCACGGCCCGGCAGAAGCAGGACCGGGCCGTCGCCATCTATCTGCAGGCCGACATGTTCGACCCGACGTACACGCCCACGTGGAACGACGTCTCGGCGTTCCAGCCGCTCGTCCAGGCGCTCGTCACCGAGTCGTCCTCGTTCGACGGCGACGTCTACCTGTTCAACGGAGACAGCCACCTCTACAACTCCGACCAGCCGCTCGCGAGCGGCTCGCACTGGCTGTCCACCTACGGGGTGACCGGCGCGGCCGACAACCTGCACCGCATCACCGTGGACGGCTCGAGCAACAACAAGGACTGGCTCAAGGTGACCATCAACCGCCCCGGCGCGGGGTCGACCCTGTCCTGGGAGCGGGTGCCCTACACGTCCTGAGTGTCGTTCTCGTATGCCGCGGGGCTGGTTCAGGAGTCGAGGAACCAGCCCTGCTGCATGCCGTCGGGACGGCCGGCCTCGATGTAGTGCTCGAGGGAGAAGATCGCTGCGAAGGTGTCCTCGGGCATCGAGAGGAAGCCGTTGATGTCGGTCTCCTGGCTGGCGTGTGCGGCGAGCGAGGCCCGGCGCTGGGGGATGTAGGCGGCGACGTCGACCTGCCAGCTGATCGCGGACTCCGGCTCTCCCAAAGGGTTCCCGTCGTCCATCGGCTGGTCGGGGTCCCAGTCCTCGAAGCCCTCGAGGCCCGCCGCCTTGGCCGCCTCGACGCCTCGGCGCATGAGGTCGCGGTTCATCGTCGAGTCCAGGACCCTCGGCCGGCGCGCCGCCAGCTCGGCGGCCCGGTGGACGACGCCGTGGACCTTGACGTGGTCGGGGTGGCCGTAGCCGCCGTGCCAGTCGTAGCCGATGACCAGGTCGGCGTCCTCCTCGTCGAGGATCGCGGCGAGCCGCCCGGCAGCCTCGTCGAGGTCGGCCGCCGCGAACGCGCCGTCCCAGGTGTTCTGCTCCCAGCCGCGCATCCCCGAGTCGGCGTAGCCCAGCCACGCGACGCGCTGGACGCCGAGGACGTCGGCACTCGCCTGGGCCTCCTTGCGGCGGCGGTCGGCGAGGGTCTCGCCCTCGGCCAGGTCCTTGGGCACCTCTCCCTGCTCGCCGCTCGTCCCGTATGCCGTGACGACCCGGTGTCCCTCGGCGACGGCGCGGGCCATCGAGCCGGAGGTCTGGGACGCCTCGTCGTCGGGGTGGGCATGGAGGTAGACGATGGTGGCCACGAGTTCGAGACTAATCAGTCGCTCCGACAGCGGTCGGGCGGATTACCGTGGAGGGATGGCTGACACGCGACTGTCCGGGCCGGCGTTCCACGACCTCGGGCTGGCTGACTGGCGGTTCCTCGTCGGGACGATCGAGGCGAACTTCCGGTTCGGGTCGTATGCCGCGGCCGGCGTCTTCGCGGGCCGGGTCGCGGCTCTCGCGGACGCGCAGAACCACCACCCGACGATCCACGTCGCCTATCCCGGTGTGGTCCATGTCGTGTCGACGAGCCACGACGTCCACGGGGTCTCGCGGCGGGACGTCCGGCTGGCCGAGGCGGTGAGCGCGGCGGCTGCCGAGGACGGGGCGACGGTCCAGCTACCGACCGGGTCGGCGTCGACCGAGATCGCCATCGACGCGATGGACATCGACGTGGTGCGGCCGTTCTGGAAGGCGGTGCTCGCCTACGTCGATGCCCGCCCCGGTGTGGAGGGCGACATCGTCCGGCAGGTCGAGGACCCGACCGGGATCGGGCCGGCGGTGTGGTTCCAGCAGCTGGACTCGCCGCGGCCGCAGCGGAACCGGATCCACCTGGACGTGGTCGTCCCGCACGACGTGGCCGACGCCCGGCTCGAGGCGGCGCTCGCCGCCGGCGGCCGGCTGGTCAGCGATGCCCGGGCGCGGGCGTTCTGGGTGCTGGCCGACCCCGAGGGCAACGAGGCGTGCATCTGCACCTGGCAGGACCGCGCCTAGGCCTGCTGAACGCCTCGGCATACGGAGTCGACCGGGCGCGCCCACCACCTTCCCGTCCCACCCCCCTCAACTTTCCCGCCCCATCCGGGAATCCCATCTCCGCAAGGGTTGATATCCCCGGCGAAGATGACTTTCCCGGATGGGGCGGGAAAGTGAGGTGATGGGGACTCGTTGACAGGTGACCAAATGGTCACGTATTCTCGAGGACATGGATGAGGTCTTCAGAGCACTCGCGGACCCCACCCGACGCAGCATCCTCGACGCACTGTTCGCCGACGACGGGCAGACCTCCGGGCAGCTGGAGGCTCGCTTCGCGATGACCCGGTTCGGGGTCGCCAAGCACCTCAAGCTGCTCGAGGAGGCCCACCTGATCGTCAGCAAGCGACGCGGCCGGGAGAAGCTGCACTACCTCAACCCCGTCCCGATCCGCCTGGTCCACGACCGCTGGGTGAGCAAGTACGCCGAGCCCTGGGTCGCCGGCCTCGCGGACCTCAAGCACGACTTGGAGAGCACCATGGAAAAGGTCTTCGAGATCTACATCCGCACCACCCCCGAACGGCTGTGGGAGGCGATCACGACCGCCGACGGGTACAGCCGGTTCCAGTTCGGCAACGTCATCGACGGCGAGGTCCGAGAGGGCGGCACCTACCAGATCACCAACCCCGGCGCTCCAGACGTCATCCTGGGCACCGGCGTCTTCGCCGAGGTCGACCCACCCAACCGGCTCGTCCAGCGGGCCAAGATGCTGTTCGCCCCGGAGGTCGCGGACGAGCCGGAGTCGACGATCACCTGGGAGATCAACCAGATCGACGACAGCGCGTCCTGCTGCCTGCTCGTCACGCACTCCGACCTGCGCGAGGGCGTCCACCAGATGATGTACGGCGGCTGGCCGATGATGCTGTCCGGCCTGAAGACCTGGCTGGAGACCGGGGAGCTGCTCACGACTCCCGGCTCGCTCATGTATGCCGGTCGCTGAGCTGTTCAGGTCTGCGTCCAGGTCGCCAGAAACCCGGGATAAAACGGTTCCGTACCGTCCGCTGCTGGCGTAGGGTTACTTGCACAGCACAACCTTTTCGCGCACAGCTGCGCGTCGAACCCGGGCAGAACCGATGACCCGGGCCGTCACAACTCTGATGGAGATCCCTTGTCAGCCACACCTGCACCCGTGGTGTACCCGGAGAAGATCGATGGCGCCGTCCTCAAGGTGGCCGGCGTCGTCGTCCTCGGCGCGATCATGTCGATCCTCGACATCACCGTCGTCAACGTCGCCCTGCCGACCTTCCAGACCGCCTTCGCCAAGGGCGGGGACCTCGTTGCCTACTCGACGGTCGCCTGGACGGTCACGGCCTACACGCTGGCCCTGGCCACCGTCATCCCGCTATCCGGCTGGGCGGCCGACCGGTTCGGCACCAAGCGCCTCTACATGCTGGCCATCCTGCTGTTCACCCTCGGCTCGGCGCTGTGTGCGACGGCCACCTCGATCAACATGCTCATCGCCTTCCGTGCCCTCCAGGGCCTCGGCGGCGGCATGCTCATGCCGCTCGGCATGACGATCATGACCCGTGCGGCCGGCCCGCAGCGGATGGGGAGGCTGATGGCCATCCTCGGCGTACCCATGCTGCTCGGGCCGATCGGCGGCCCGATCCTCGGCGGCTACCTCATCGAGCACCACAGCTGGAACTGGATCTTCCTGATCAACATCCCGCTCGGCGTCATCGCCCTCGTCTATGCCCAGCTCGTGCTGGCCAAGGACAACCCGCACCCCACCGAGTCCTTCGACTTCGTCGGCATGCTCATGATGAGCCCCGGTCTGGCCCTGTTCCTCTACGGCGTCTCCTCGATCCCCGGTGAGGGAACCATCGCATCGGCCAAGGTGCTCATCCCGGCGATCCTCGGGCTCGCGCTCGTCGTGGCTTTCGTGTTCTACAGCTTCCGGCCGGAGCACCCACTGCTCGACCTGCGGCTGTTCAAGAACCGCAACCTGGCGATCTCGATCACGACGATGTTCCTGTTCGCCGCGGCCTTCTTCGGCGGCCTGCTCCTCATGCCGACCTACTTCCAGATCGTCCGCGGGGAGTCCGTCGAGCACGCCGGCTACCTGATGGCCGCCCAGGGGCTCGGTGCGATGGTCACCATGCCGCTCGCCGGCGCGCTGACGGACAAGATGCCGGTCGGGCGGATCGTCCCGTTCGGGCTCGTCGGCATCATCGGCGGGATGTTCGCGCTCACCCAGATCACGTCGACCTCGTCGTACTGGGGATTCCTCATCCCGGTCCTGTTCATCATGGGCCTCGGCATGGGCGGCACGATGATGCCGATCATGACCTCCGCACTGAAGACCCTGCGGGCGCACGAGGTGGCTCGGGGCTCGACCCTGTTGAACATCACCCAGCAGATCGCCTCGTCCATCGGTGTCGCGACGATGTCGGTCGTACTCACCAACGCCTTCAACAGCCACAAACTGATCGGTCAGGCGCAGGCCTTCGGTGAGAAAACCAAGGGGCTCAAGGACCCGGCCGCCATCCAGGCGCAGTTGGCCAACTTCCCCGATGTGGCCGCGGTGCTGGCCAAGTTCGGTCAGGACCAGCACGCGGCTCAGGCTGGCCTGCTCGCAGCCGTGCGTGACTTCATGGCCCAGTCGTTCGCACACACCTACTGGGTGGCGGCGTTCCTCGTGGCGCTCACCCTCATCCCGGCCTACTTCCTCCCCCGCAAGTCCGAGGTGAGCCACCTGCTCGACGACGACGCCGAGCGCGCCCCGGTCATCATGCACTGACCCGAGCACGCGGCATACGCAGGAAGGGCGCCTCTCCCTCGGGAGAGGCGCCCTTTCCGTATGCCGGTCAGGCCCGCAACCGTAAGGACCCTGGCGCTGGCGCAAACCATGCAACCCCGCACGTGCGGGCTTGTTCAGGCCGGATTCACCGATCTGCCTGAACAACCCCGCACGTGCGGGGTAGGGCGGACGGGGGAAGGGCGGACTGGGGGAAGGGGGCGGACCGGGAAGGGCGGACGGGGAAGGAAGCGGACGCGGGACGCGGCAGGCAGGTGCCGCCGCTCAGGCGAAGCCGTTCCGGGCCAGGGGGCCGACGAGCTCGCGCTCCTCGTAGGCCAGATGGGACAACAACGTGTCGGTGAGGACGTCGACGGTGGCTTGGAGGGAGTCGAGCGCCTCACGCCCGGCCGCGCCCGGGTCGTCGTGGTCGACGACGGCGACGAGTGCCCGGTCGACGCGTTCGAGGACGTCGGCGATGACGTGGTGCTCCTCCTCGAGCCGGTCGATGACCGGGACGAGCGAGGGGTCGGCCCGGCGCAGGTGCGGGAAGATGCTGCGGTCCTCCAGGGTGTGATGACTGGTGACGACGCGGCAGTACGACTCGCAGTAGGCGCCGAGGGTCCAGTTGTTCTGGCGCATGGTCATCGTGTTGATGACCGACCGTGCGGCCCCGATGGTCAGGTGGCCGTCGCGGACCTGCTCGACGATGGACCGCACCTGGGCCAGCTCGGCCCGCAGTGCGTCATGGACGTCGATGAGGTGCTGAGCCGTGGCGGCACCACGTTCGTCGTATGCCGGGTGCTCACCTCTCCCGTCGGCGACGCCGAGCGTGGTGGGCCGCGTCGCCTCGTCCCAGAGCCGCTCGTCGGACAGCCGGACACCGTCGTCCGGGGTCGGCGTGACGGCGACGGCCGCCGCCCGTCCAGCTGCTGACCCCTCGTCACGTGCCACGTCCGCCCCGACCGTCACCGGACCTGACCTGGGGTCAAAAACATGACGGCGGGCGCGCTCGGCGTCGACCTGGTCCCGCACCGCCGGCGCCACCTCGGCGGTGAACCGCTCGAGCACGGCAGGGTCGTCGGTGCCGAGGATGAACGTACTCAGGCCCTCGTCGAGAGCAAGCCCGGCGAGATCCTCGGCCCAGTTGGCCGGCGACCCCTGGAGGAAGCCCGACCCGGTCCCGAAGCTGCCGAAGATGTTGTAGATCCGCTTGATCGCGGCCGGCGAGCGCCCCGCCGCCAGCGCCGCCTCGTCCACCTGTGCCGACAGGTCCGCGAGAGCCGGCGGGTCGGCATACCCCATGCTCGGCACCCAGCCGTCGGCGAGCCGGCCGGTGACGCGCAGCATGCGCGGCTTGTAGGCGCCGAGCCAGATCGGGATCGGGTGGGCGGGGACGGGCCCGCCGTGCACCCCGCTCACCGAGTAGTGCGCTCCCTCGACGCGGACCGTGCCGCCGGCCCACACCGCGCGGATGATCTCGATCGCCTCGACGAGTGCCTCGACCGCCTCACCGGGCGTCCGGCGAGGGCCGCCGGCCGCGACGATCGCGTCCCAGAACGCCCCCGTGCCGAGGCCGAGCTCGACCCGCCCGCCGGTCACCAGGTCGAGGGTTGCCGCCGACTTGGCGAGGACGACGGGTGGGCGGAGCGGAAGGCTGGCAACGTTGGGGGACAGTCGAATTGCCGAGGTACGCGCGCCGATGACCGACAGCAGCGTCCAGGTGTCGAGGAACTGCCCCTGGTAGGGGTGGTCCTGGATCGACACCAGGTCCAGCCCGGTGACTTCGGCCCGCAGGGCGAGGTCGAGGGTGTGCTGGAGCGCGTCGGCCTTCGGGCTCGGGAAGAGCCCGAACTCGATCGGCTGCCCGTAGTCGGTCATCAGTGCCTGCTCGTCTCCATCCCGTATGCCGCGGCCAGAGCCAGGTGTGGGGCCGCCTCGTCCGGTCGGCTCATCCGTTGCAGCGTACGACCGAGGAGGAGCACGGCATACGCGTCGTCGGGCCGTTCCTCGACGAGGGCGCGGGCGACCGTCTCGGCGCGGCCGAGCTGGGCGGAGTGGAAGTAGGAGCGGGCGAGCAGGGTGCGGGCCTCGTGCAGACCGTGGCCGATGTCGTCGGAGGCGACGACGAGCTCGAGCTGCTTGGCGGCAGCGGCGTACTCGCGGTTGCGGAACATCCGCTCGGCCCGGCGGAAGCGGGTATAGGCGTCGTGGACGACGGTGGTCATGCCGATCTCCTTCTGAGAACCATTCTCGTGTAGTCGAGAACGGCCCTGAGGTGTCCTTCATTCCGGGAGCGCGCCCCGGCGCCGAAAGCCAACTCACAGCAAACACTCAGGTCACCTTCATGCGCGGAGGCCCGGCGGCCCGCCATGCTGTCCCTGGGTGCCGTCGCCACCAGGGCGGCGGGCCGCTGCGACGCGGAGGTAGGGAATGGCTGTACAGATCAACCTCGCCAAGGGCCTCGACAAGGCCTATGAGGACAAGAGTGTGGGGGACATCCTCGACGCGCCGCCGTCGTCCCTCGCCGGTCTCACCGAGAGGCACGACGCCGTTCTCGCCGAGACTTTTGGCATCAAAACCGTGCGGGACCTCGGCTCGAACAAGTACTTTGCTCTCGCCGGCGTCCTCGTGGCGCTGGAGAACAAGGCGGGCTGACCCCTCACAGTCCGTCATCTCCCGGCCGGGACCGCCTCGCTTCTCGTGAGGTCGGCCCCGGCCGGTGCCTTGCTCGGGCACCGGAGGCGCGGCCACACCGCCTACGCTCGACGCTTGTGAACCCACCCCACCGCGCCGAACTGCGCGAATGGCTCCTCGACGCCGACCAGGGCGACCCCGGCGGCTACTACGAGGACGAGCGCGAGGCGACCAGCCAGCAGCACGTCCAACCGTGGTGGCGTGTCATGTGCCTGACCGGCGTCGACTACTTCTCCACGCTCGGCTACCAGCCGGGCATCGCGGCCCTCGCTGCCGGTGCCCTCGCCCCCGTCGCGACCCTGGTCCTCGTCCTCATCACCCTCTTCGCCGCGCTGCCGATGTATCGCCGGGTCGCCGGGGAGAGCCCACACGGCGACGGCTCGCTGTCGATGCTCGAGCGGCTGCTGTCGTACTGGCCGAGCAAGCTGCTCGTCCTCTGCCTCCTCGGCTTCGTCGCGACCGGCTTCGTCATCACGATCACCCTGTCGGCCGCCGACGCCTCGGCGCACCTGGTGGAGAACCCACTCGTCAAGAGTGCGCTGGGCGGCCAGCACCTGACGGTGACCCTCGTCCTGCTGGCCGCGCTCGCCGGCGTGTTCCTCAAGGGGTTCAAGGAGGCGATCAGCATCGCGGTCGTCCTCGTGGGTGCGTACCTCACGCTGTCGGCAGTGGTCATCGGCAACGGTCTGTATGCCGTGCTGCGGCATCCCGCACTGCTGGCCGACTGGCGTGACGCGATGACGGCGACCCACTCGATGCCGCTCGGCGTCATCGGGGCGTCGCTGCTCGTGTTCCCCGCGTTGGCGCTGGGGCTCTCGGGGTTCGAGACCGGTGTCGTCGTCATGCCCCTGGTCAAGGGCGACCCGACCGACACGGTGGCCAACCCGCTCGGCCGGATCCGGAACGCCCGGAAGCTGCTGACGACGGCTGCCCTCATCATGAGCGTCCTGCTCATCAGCTCGGCCCTCGTCACGACCCTGCTCATCCCGCACTCCGCCTTCCTCGCGGCCGCGAACGGGCACCCCGCCGGACCTGCCAACGGGCGCGCCCTGGCCTACCTCGCCCACGAGCGGCTCGGCGGGGCCTTCGGCACGGCATACGACATCTCGACGATGGGCATCCTCTGGTTCGCCGGCGCCTCGGCGATGGCCGGGCTCCTCAACATCGTGCCGCGCTACCTCCCGCGCTACGGGATGGCGCCGGACTGGGCGCGCTCGACCCGGCCGCTCGTGCTCGTGTTCACCGCCATCTCCGCGGTGGTCACCCTCGTCTTCGACGCGAACGTGGACTCGCAGGCCTCGGCGTATGCCACCGGCGTCCTCGCGCTCATGACGTCGGCGGCCGTGGCGGTGTTCCTCACCGAGCTGAGGCGGCGGCACCGGGGCACCGCAGCGTTCTTCGCCGTGGTGAGCGCGATCTTCGTCTACACGTTCGTCGTGACGATCCTCGACCACCCCGGCGGTCTGGTCATCGCGCTGCTCTTCGTCGGGATGATCCTCGTCGTGTCGGTGTTCTCCCGGATCCGGCGAGCAACCGAGCTGCGGGTGCGCCAGGTCGTGTTCGACCCGACGGCGGAGGCGATCCTGGCCAAGGCCAGGGCCGGCAGCCAGCCGGTGCGGTTCATCGCCAACAAGCTCAACGCCGGTGACGACGCCGAGTACGAGGAGAAGTCCGACGAGGTCCGTGTCGACAACCACCTCAAGGGTTGGCAGGCCGCGATCTTCCTCGAGGTCGAGATCACCGACCCCAGTGACTTCACCTCGCCGGTGTCCGTCCGCGGCGTCACCGTCGGGCGGCACGCGATCCTCCGCGCCACCGGGACGTCCGTGCCCAACGCGCTCGCCGCCGTGCTGCTGGCCATCCGCGACCAGATGCCGGTGCCGCCGCACGTCTACTTCGAGTGGAGCGAACGGGCGCCGGGTGAGAACGCGCTGCGCTTCCTCGTCGGCGGCGAGGGCGACATCCCGCCGCTCACCCACGAGATCCTGCGCCGTGCCGAGCCCAACGCCGGGCGGCGTCCGCTGGTGCACGTGGGCGGCTGACCGGCATACGGGGGCTGACCGGCATACGGGGGTGACCGGCATACGGGATGGAGGAGCTGATGAGCGGGACCGAGGAGTCGGCGCACGGGGGCGCCCCCGAGGAGGAGGCGGGCGAGCGCAACGAGTGGCTCGAGCTGTTCTTCGACCTCGTCGTCGTGGCGGCGGTGGCGGTGCTCAGCGAGGGGCTGCGTGAGGAGCCGACCCCGTGGGGCCTGGGCCTGTTCGTGCTGCTCTACGGCGGGATCTGGCTGGGCTGGGTGACCGTCGTTCTCTATGCGAACGTCGCCCGGCAGCAGACGCGCACCCGGACCGTGATGCTGGCCATGGGGCTGGTCGCGGTGATGGCCGCGACGGCTCCGTCGCACTTCGCCGAGCGGGCCAACGCGTTCGCGATCGCCTTCCTGCTCCTGCGGGTCGTCACGTCTCGGGCATCGTTCGGCACCGGGCGGCTGCTCGTCTCCTGGCCGCTGCTCCAACTCGGCGGCGCGACCCTGCCGTGGGTCATCGCGATGTGGGTCGATGCGCCGGGGAAGTACGCGTTGTGGGGGCTGGGCCTGGTCCTCGACCTGGCCGGCGTGCTGTTCTCGCGGGGGACGGTGAGCGAGCGGGACCTGGCTCAGGCCAACAAGCGGCTCGCCGACCTGGCCACGGCAGGCCACCGGACGCCGGCCAGGATGGAGGTCGTCGACGTCGAGACCGGCCACCTGTCCGAGCGGCTCGGCCTGTTCGTCATCATCGTGCTCGGCGAGGCGGTCAGTGCGCTCGTGCTGACCGCGGCCTCGCACCAGTGGACCAACGCCTTCGTCGGCATTGCCATCGCCGGCTTCGTGCTGCTCATCGGGCTGTGGTGGCTGACCTTCTCCTACGGCTTCGTCGGGGCTCCGCACTCCCAGCTGGCGCAGCTCCCGCCACGGTTCGGGCTGCCCATGCACCTGCTGACGACTCTCGGGATCGTCGCCCTCGCGGCGGGGATCGGCGAGCTGGCCGCCGAGCCCGGGCGCCCGTTGCACGGAGTGCTGCGGTGGGTCATGTGTTCGGGTTTGGCGCTGCACTACGTCGTGATGGGCATCGCCGGAGTCGCAGGCAAGGCTCCCAAGCGGTGGCTGTTCGGCTGGGCTCTGTCCTGCGCGATCGTGCCGCTCGTCGTCGGCGCGTTCCCCGATGCGCTGAGCAACGAGCAGGTCATGTGGTGCTTCGTCGCGACCATCGCATGGATGGCGGTGTATGCCGGTCTGTCCGGTGACCGACCGCGGCGTGGTCGGCCGGGTCGGGGCGCAGGACGACCTGCCGTCGACACCGCGACCTGACATCCTGACAGTGACTGCACGGCCGCCTCTCGGGCACCGTATTGTTAGCGAGTTCACTTGCGCTGCAGCGAGATTGGCAGCGTCTGGGACTGGACATATGTCTTGGACAGGTGTACGATAAGGGTATGATCGCGGCACCCGCACCCGCACTCGACCCGTCCGCGGCCCGCGCGGCCACGGTCCAGCTGTATGCCGCAGCCCGGCCGGCCGTGGCGATGGCCGGGATGGGCTCGGCTGGGCTGGTCGACTTCGTCGGTGAGTGTCAGGCCGGGATCCGGGCGTTGGAGGCGGCCCAGACGTTGGCGGTGGCCCGGTTGGCGGCCACCGAGGAGGTCATCACCCAGAAGGAGGCCGGTCAGGGTCTGGGGTATCGGCGGTTGGATGCGCCGGACCTGGTCTCCGGAGGTGTTGGGGCTGTCCGCGCAGCAGGCCGGGCCGACAGGGCACGCGGCGGGACGGGTCGCCGCAAGGGTCGGGTGTTCGCGGGCAGCCGAGCACCCGGCATACGGGACCGAACCGCTGCCGGTACTGGCGGGTAGTTTGGAGGGCATGACGGAGCAGCTTGACTACGACGTCCTCATCGTCGGTGCCGGCATCTCGGGGATCGACGCGGCATACCGGATCCAGACCATGTGCCCGGACCGCACCTACGCGATCCTCGAGGCGCGCGAGTCGATGGGTGGGACGTGGGACCTGTTCCGGTACCCCGGGATCCGCTCCGACTCGGACATGTACACGCTCGGCTTCCCGTTCGAGCCGTGGCAGAGCGACGTGTCCATCGCCGACGGCCCGAGCATCCTGGCCCATATCAGGCAGACGGCGGACAAGCACGGCATCAGTGGTCGAACCCGATACTCGCACAAGGTGATCCATGCCAACTGGGACAGCGGACGGGCACGCTGGACGGTCGAGGTCGAGACGCCGCAAGGCCCTATCCGGCTGACCTCGCGATGGATCCACCAGGCCAGTGGCTACTACGACTACGAGCACCCGTACCTGCCCGACTTCCCGGGCCGAAAGACCTTCGACGGTACCTTCATCCACCCCCAGCACTGGCCCGAGGGCCTCGACGTCTCCGGCAAGCGGGTGGTCGTCATCGGCTCCGGCGCGACGGCCGTGACGCTCGTCCCGGCCCTCGCCGAGCAGGGGGCGACGGTGACCATGCTCCAGCGCTCTCCGAGCTACATCCTCGCCCTGCCCGGCAAGGACGCGATCGCCGGCCAGCTCCGCAAGCACTTGCCCGCGCAGCGGGCCCACAACCTGATCCGGTGGAAGAACATCGTCGTCAACCTCGGCCTCTACAAGCTGTCGCGCCGGGCACCCCGACTCGTCGGCGGGCTGCTGTCCCGGGCCGCCGAACGCGCCACGAGCGACGTCGCGGTTCAACCCGGAACCTTCCGGCCGCGCTACAACCCGTGGGACGAGCGGCTCTGCATCGTTCCTGACGGCGACCTCTTCCGGGCGCTCCGCGACGGCTCGGCGTCGATCATCACCGACACCATCGACTCCGTTGTGCCAGAAGGGATCCGGACGAGCAGCGGCACCACGATCCCGGCCGACGTCATCGTCTCGGCGACGGGTCTGACCCTCCGCGTCGGCGGCGGCACGACCTTCGACGTCGACGGCATTCCGGTCGACGTCGCGAGCAAGTACCTCTACCGCGGGCTCATGCTCGAGGACGTCCCCAACCTCACCTTCGCCATCGGCTACACCAACGCCTCCTGGACGCTGCGTGCCGACCTCTCGGCCCAGTACGTATGCCGGTTGCTCAACCACCTGCGTGCCACCGGCGCGGCATACGCCTACCCGAGCCCGACCAAGCAGCTCACGCCGAACCCTCTCCTCGGCCTGAGCAGCGGCTACATCCGCCGAGCCGAGGCGACACTGCCGATGTCCGGTGGCGTCGACCCGTGGCAGGTGCACCAGAGCTACCTTCGCGACCGCAAGGACATCGGCACATCCGACGTCACCGAGGACATGGTGTTCGTCCCGCCGGCACTCACACCGAGACCTGCCAGCGCGTTGAACTGACATGACCACGATGATCCTGAACCGGCACGACGCCGCCACCTCCCGGCATACGACCATCACAACCCGCATCGGTGACCTCACCCTGGTCGCTGACGGTGGCGCCATCACCGGGATCTACTTCCCGGGCCACTGGACTCTCCCCGATGCGACAGGCTTCGGAACCCATGTGGGACAAGGGGATCCGCTGCTCGACGCGATGGGTGAGGAGCTGGTGGCCTACCTGGAAGGCGAGCTGCGGACCTTCGCCACACCGCACCGGGCCGACGGCTCCGACCTCGAGCGCGCGGTCTGGGCCGACCTCGAGCGGATCGACTACGGCGCGACGACGACCTACGGACGTCTCGCCGCGGCATACGGGAAGCCCGGGATGGCCCAGGCGATCGGCCACATCGTCGGGGCGAACCCCCTGTCGATCGTCATCCCGTGCCATCGGGTGGTCGGGGCGGGCGGGTCACTGACGGGGTATGCCGGTGGGCTGGGCCGCAAGCGCTACCTGCTCGACCTCGAGGCCTACCTCACCGGGCAGACCCTCATCGACCCGCGCGACTGGGCGCCTCAGGCCGAGAGCGCTTTGGTGATGTCGTCGACCAGCTCCTCGGGCTTGGTCGTCGGGGCGTAGCGGTCGATGACCGTGCCGTCCTTGCCCACGAGGAACTTGGTGAAGTTCCACTTGATCTTGCCGCCGAGCACCCCGCTCCTGGAGTCCTTGAGCCACTGGTAGAGCGGGTGCGTCTCGGGACCGTTGACATCGATCTTGTCGAACATCGGGAAGGTCACGCCGTAGTTGGCCTGGCAGAACTCCTCGATCTCGTCAGCGCTGCCCGGCTCCTGGCCGCCGAACTGGTTGCACGGGAAGCCGAGGATGACCAGGCCGTCGTCCTTGTGCGACTCCCACAGCTTCTCCAGACCTTCGTACTGGGGCGTGAAGCCGCACTTGCTCGCCGTGTTGACCACCAGCACGACCTTGCCGGCGTATGCCGCGAGGTCCTGGTCCTGGCCGGTGAGGGTGGTGGCGTGGAAGTCCGAGAGGGTCGTCATGACCTCATCGTCGCACCGGAGCCTGCCTCCGGTACAGGCGGGTCAGGGTGTCGTCCGCCAAGGGTCGACGACCTCAACACCAAGCCCCTTGAAATCCTTCACGGTTCGCGTCGCGATGGTGGCGCAGACCGTGCGAGCGACCGCCGCGACAAGGGCATCCATGGTCGCGATCGGGTGGCCAGTGGCCCTATTCAGGGCCACCAGCTCCGCGTATGCCGCGGCGCACTCGTCGGTGAACGGCACGGTGGCCTCGACTCGGGACAGGGCGGTGTCGACAGCGTCGGTGAGCGCATCACGGCGCCGCCCGGACGGGAGCAGTGCCATGCCCGCCAGGAGCTCGGCACGGTTGAGGACTGTCGTGACCATGGGCTCGGCGACACCCAGGACCCACCGGATCGCTGAACGGCGACGGTTCTCCTGAATCAGGCGGGAGCGGCGCCTTTCCTTTAGGTGAGCAGTGTTCGTGCGTCGTGGAAGGCTGCGCTGAGTGAGGTCAGGGTGAGCCCGTCGAGGGTGGGCCGGGTCGCGGCTCCGACCTGCGTCGCGCTGAGATGGGTGACTGCCAGGGTCGGCACACCGGCTGAGGTTGCCGAGCGAACTCCTGGTTCGGAGTCTTCGATGGCCAGACAGTCGACTGGGCGGACCCCAAGGCGTTGCGCGGCAGTCTGGTAGGGCTCTGGATGGGGTTTGCCGTGCTGCACTGACTGACCGTCGATCACCAGGGTGAAGGTGTCGCGGGGCAATTGACCAATCGCGGCCTCGATGAACACTGGCCAGGCGCTGGTGACCAGGGCCTGAGGTATGCGATGCGCGGTGAGTTCGTCCAGCAGGGCACGCGCCCCGGCACACCACGGGACGTGGTCTTTCAGTCGGGCGATGACTCCAGTGATGATGCGGTGACTGACCTCAAGGGCATCTGAAGTCGGTGGCCGGGGTGAACGGGACAGCAGGTAGGCGCTCGACTCGATCATCGTCATGCCCACCAGCGTGCGCCGGTCGGTCGCCGTCCAGGTTCCGCCAGCGTGCTCGACAAACTGCTGCTGCTCGGCGTGCCACAGCGGTTCGCTGTCGATAAGAGTCCCGTCCAAATCCCACAGCACCGCCTGTGGAATGTCGGGGTTGGTCAACGTTGCGGCCTCCATCAAAGGCATCATGCCCGACCAGATACGACCTAGGTGGCGAGCTCTCCAAAGGTCGTGAGGTCAGCTGGAGCTGGACGTGGCCCACAGGTTGATGCCGGCGTCGACGGCGTGCTTGTCGATCCTGGCCAGCTCGGCGTCGGTGAAGCCCAGGTTCTGCACGGCGTCCAGGGAGTTGTCGAGCTGCTCGACGCTCGAGGCACCGATGAGCACAGACGTGACGCGCGGGTCGCGAAGTGCCCAGGCGAGGGCCATCTGGGCCAGGGACTGGCCGCGCGCCTTGGCCATCCGGTCCAGCGCCCGGATGTGCTTGAGGGCAGCGTCGGAGAGCAGCGACGGGTCGAGCGACTTGCCCTGTGCCGCACGGGAGCCCGCGGGGATGCCCTTGAGGTACTTCTTGGTCAGCATGCCCTGTGCCAGCGGGCTGAACGCGATGCACCCCACGCCGGTCTCGCCGAGGGCGTCGAGAAGGGATTCTTCGATCCACCGGTTGAGCATCGAGTACGACGGCTGGTTGATGAGGATCGGCGTGCCGAGGTCGCGGGCGATGGCGACCGCCTCGCGGGTCCGCTCGGCGGAGTACGAGGAGATCCCGGCATACAGCGCCTTCCCTTGTCGCACGAGGGAGTCCAGCGCGCCCATCGTCTCCTCGAGCGGCGTCGTCTCGTCGAAGCGGTGGCTGTAGAAGATGTCGACGTAGTCCAGCCCGAGCCGCGCGAGGGACTGGTCGGCGGAGGCGATGACGTACTTGCGCGAGCCGCCGCCCTGACCGTACGGTCCCGGCCACATGTCGTAGCCCGCCTTGCTGGAGATGACCAGCTCGTCGCGGTACGGGCGGAAGTCGCGCGCGAAGATCGTCCCGAAGTTTCGCTCGGCAGCCCCGTACGGCGGGCCGTAGTTGTTGGCCAGGTCGAAGTGCGTGACGCCCCGGTCGAAGGCCCGACGGAGCGTCGCCTGCTGCCGCTCGAGCGGCACGTCGTCGCCGAAGTTGTGCCACAACCCGAGCGACACCGCCGGCAGCGACAGCCCGGATCGCCCGACCCGGCGGTACGGCATACCGGCCTCGTAGCGCCCGGCTGCAGCCTTGTACTCGTCCGCATGAAACGTCATGTGCCCACCCTGCCACGGAGGCCCGAGGCCAGCCGGGCCAGTCCGCGGGCCAGCAGCGCGGTCCCGAGGCACACGGCTGCGAGCTGCCACGGCATACGGGTCAGCTCCCAGACGAGAGCGACGGCGAAGAGCGCGCTGCGCTGGCTGACGGCGAGAGTTCCGGAGCTCGCGACCAGCGCGTATGCCGCGGTGTCGGCCCCGGCTTGGCTGCCGCCGAGCAGAGCAGCCGACGCACCGAGCGCCGCCCCCACCGCGAGCGCCGGGGTGATGAGCCCGCCGACGATGCCGCAGCGGAGGCACGCCCCAGTGAGCAGGACCTTGAGCAGCAGCAGGACCAGGAACGCCCAGCCCGAGGTCGACCCCGGGCGCAGAGCCAGCTCGACCAGGCCCTTGCCATTACCCGGGAGAGCCGGGGCGCAGATCGCCACGACTCCGACGAGCGTCATCGCCGTCGTGACCAGCAACGGGAGGCGCCACGACGGTGTGGGCGCGCGGTCCATCGCCCGGTGGGCCAGGTCGTCGAGCAGCCGTGCGGCGCCCACGCACACGGGCGCGCCGACCGCGGCCCAGACGAGGACGCGAGGGTCGAGGTGGACGGCCGGCACGGCATACAGGGAGCGCGTCCCGGTGACCGGCCACGCGACGACGGTGCCGGCGGCCGAGGCGATGGCCACGACCGCCACCTCGACGAGGGTGGCCGACGCGAGCGAGCCGAGAGCGAGCAGCGCGAGGAGCGCGCCGCTCACCGGGACCCCGTAGACCGCGGCGAGTCCGGCGCCCGCACCGGCGGCGAGCATCAGGCGCCGCTCGGGCGGGGCGAGGCCCAGCCTCGGGCCGAGCCACCCGGCCAGCGCAGCGCCCACCTGACGGGGGGCGGCCTCCCGGCCCACCGACGCGCCGCCGCCCACGGCGACGACCTGCAGGAGGGCGTCGTATGCCGTGCGCCGGAGCGGCATCCGGACCGTCGCGTCCGCCAGGGCCTCCTTGACGACCACCACCCTCCCTCGCGAGCGCAGCCGCCACCAGCCGACCGAGACGAGGAGCCCGACCAGCGTCGTACCGACCACACGACGCCACGGTGGGGTGTGCTCGAGCCCGACGAGGAACGTGGAGTGGGAGTACCCGAAGGCCAGTCGCTGGACCCCGTGCAGGAGAAGCGTGAGAACTGCCCCGGAGACACCGGACATGATCCCGACGGCCACCGCCGCCACCGACACTGGTCCCACGGGCCGAGAGCGGCTCATAGCCCCCATTGTGGCGAGCGGGCGAGGGCGCGGGGGATGATGGCGGGGCCCTGCGTTGTTGCACCGAACTGCATCCCGCACGTCCGACAGGAGACTCCCATGGCCACGACCGACCTCACGGTCGACACCTTCCAGCAGACCGTCGTCGACAACGACATCGTGCTCGTCGACTTCTGGGCCGACTGGTGTGGCCCCTGCAAGCGGTTCGCGCCGGTCTTCGACGCCGCGAGCGAGCAGCACGCGGACATCGTCTTCGGCAAGGTCGACACCGAGGCGCAGCCGGCGCTCTTCGCGGCCACCGGCTCGACGTCGATCCCGCTGCTCATGGGCTTCCGCGAGGGCATCCTCGTCTTCTCCCAGCCTGGCGCTCTCCCGCCCGCCGGTCTCGCCCAGGTCATCGACTCGATCAAGGGCCTGGACATGGCTGACGTCAAGGCTCAGATCGCCGAGAAGCAGGCGTCCCAGGCCTGATTGTCGCTGGCTGGATCGCCGGTTGGTGGGACCACCCGTCGGGCAGGGCCTGGTCGGCCGGATGGTCGATCGCCCAGCGCAGGACCCGCATCGTCGTTGAACACAGTTGTGTTGCAACGCGGTTCGACCGCGCTGACCCCTCGTCCACCTGCAGCGCCCGTCGCACGGAGGCTGGGGTGATGGCGAGGGCGCCGAGGGCGAACGGCCGGTAGCCTGCCCGTGCCACGCCAGCGAGCGGCGGATGGTGGAGCAGGAAGTCGGCCGCCGCCAGGGCGGCGTCACTCGCCCGCAGCTCCGGCCCGTATGCCGTGATGACGGCATCGAGGTCGTGGACCGTCTGCGGAGGCGCGGCGACCCCGAGCCGGGCCGAGATCGACCCGATCTGGGCGATGTAGGTGTCGGCGTCGACCGGGGAGAGCGGGCGCGCGGCATACGTCTGGAACGCTGTGAGGAAGGACTGCGCCTCGGCGGCGTGGACCCATGCCAACAGGTGCGGATCGCTTGCGGCGTACGGGGATCCGTCGTCGGCTACGCCGTTGACGCGGCGGTGGATGCCGCGGATCCGGGCGAGGAGTGCCTCGGCGTCCGGGATCGGCGCGTAGGTGGTGGTGGCGATGAAGTAGCTCGTGCGCTGCAGCCGACCCCACGGATCGCCCTTGAAGCCGGAGTGGCCGGCGACGCCGGCCATCGCAAGCGGGTGGAGCGACTGGACGAGGAGCGCCCGGAGCCCACCGACCATCATCGAGGGGTCGCTGTGCACCCGCCAGATCGGGTCACCCGGCCGGAACCAGCGCGGCCCCGGAGTGCGCCAGATCCGTTCTGCCCGACCGTCATCGGTCCCCGCCACCCGGGATCGCACCGCAGTCGCGACCCGCGCGCGGACCGGGTCGAGGGCGGCGTCCAGCGCGGCGGCGGAGCGATGACCGGCGGTCACGGGGAGAGGTGGTGCGGGGGGTCCAGCTGCTCGACCGCGACGACGGCATCAGGGTTGAGCGGGCCGTAGATGTGCGGGAACTCCTCGCCCGTCGCCGGGTTGCCGACCTCGACGACCAGGGGCGAGGTGAGCCGCTCCGGGTCGATGGTGAGAAGCAGCAGGGGCGTCGCCACGTCGGCGTAGAAGGCGCGGCGGACGACCGGCCACTGCACGGCATACGAGGTGTGGATGAACCCCTCGTCGGCGAGGGTCCGGCCGCGGGTGGACCGCTCGTAGCCGCCCGAGGCAACGGCCGCAGCCCACTCGTCGGGGTCGGCCAGGTGGAAGATCGGCGGCTGCACGTCTCAGAGCTCCTCGTGGGTGTCGCTGTCCCAGGCCGCGCCCTCGCCGAGGTCGAGGGAGTCCAGGCGAGCCATCTGGGAGTCGGTGAGGGTGAAGTCGAAGAGCTCGGCGTTCTCGCGCTGACGGCCCGGGCTGGAGGACTTGGGGATGACGACGATGCCCTGCTGGACCGCCCAGCGCAGGATCGTCGGGCCGAGCCCGCGCCCGGTCTCGTGGGCGACCTCGTGGACGACCGGCCGCTCCGGGAGCCGGTCACGCAGCCCCAGTGGCCCCCACGCGACGGTGACGATGCCACGATCACGCTGGAAGGCCCGCAGCTCGCGCCGGGCCAGCAGCGGTGACAGCTGGATCTCGTTGATGGCCGGCCACTCACCGGTCGCGTCGTGGAGCCGCTGCAACTGGGCCGGTTTGAAGTTCGACACCCCGACGCTGCCGACCAGTCCCTCGTCGCGCAGCTCGAGCATCGCGGCATACGACTCGACGTAGAGGTCACGCGACGGGTTCGGCCAGTGGATGAGGTAGTGCTCGACGTGGTCCAGGCCGAGCCGCTCGAGCGACCCCTCGAGGCCGCGCCGGGCCCCGTCGCGGCCGTGGTCGCTGCCGCGGAGCTTGGTCATGACCTGCAGCTCGTCGCGCGGAACCCCCGAAGCGCGCAGCGCCTCGCCGACGACCTCCTCGTTGCCGTACTGGGCCGCCGTGTCGACCAGCCGATAGCCCAGCCCGATCGCCGAGGTCAGCGCCGCCAGGCCCTCATCGCCCTGCAGCTTGTGCGTGCCGATCCCGACCATGGGGATGCCGTGCCCGTCCGCGAGGCGAGTCGAGGGGATGGAGATTTCGACCATGCCTCCACTCTGTCACGACCCTCACCTGGCGGATCCCGTATGCCGGTCGCTCGGGTCAGCCGGTCGTCGACCAGACCGCCTTGGCGCCGGAGTGCCCGGTCACGGCCACCTGGTAGAGGACCCCGCCAGCGGCGAGCACGAGCACGGCAGCGGCCACCGCGGTGACCACCCCGCTGCGCTCGGGCGCCGCGGGGTCGGTGACGTTGCGCTGGGCCGGAGCGGTCGGCAGTGCCCATAGGACGACCGCCAGGGTGACCACCATGAACACCAGGCCGACGAGCCGCATCGTGCTCCCGGCGTCGGCATGGGCCGCGATCAGCCGTCCGGCCGGGCTGTTACGGGCGGCAGCGGTCGTGATCAGCCGGTGCTCCAGCTGCTCCCCGCTCTGGGCGGCGACGAAGCTGGTGACCCCCGTGACCACCGCCAGCGCGACCGTCGGCCACTTGAGGTACCACCGCCACCCCGGGCGCACGGCATACGCGATGGCCGTGAGCCCACCGAGCGGCGCGAGGACCACGACCAGGTGGATGACGAGAGCGTGGACGGGGAGGCCGAAGACCTGGTCGAACACGGGCTGCTCCTTGGGCGGCACGGGCGGGGCTCGATCCTAGGCACGGCGCCTGTGGAGACGGTCGGGCCTGTGGAGGACGGTCAAGCAGTGTCGGCCGATCGCGTTATCGTGCGTCGATGGCATTCGACGTCGGCGCAGCGGAGTGGGTGGCTCGCGTCACCGACTTCGCGCTCGCGCGGTCGACCGACAGCGGGTCGCTCGCGCGCGGCCGCGCCTACGCCCAGGCCGGCATGGTCAGGTCGATCAGCACGGCCGACCGGGGCCGCGTCCTCATCGGCGAGGTGTCGGGCAGCGGACGGGAGTCCTACAACAGCCTCGTCACCCGGATGACCGACAGCCAGACCCCCACGTGGGTCGGCCGCTGCTCATGCCCGGTCGGGTCCAACTGCAAGCACTGCATCGCGGTGCTCCTCACGGCCCGGTCCATCGTCGGAGACGCTCCTGACCCGTATGCCGGCGCCTTGGGTTCCTCGTCGTCCTCCCCGTCGCTCGGCACGGCCGGCGGGGCCGGAGGGCTGTTCACCGGTCAGGGCGAGTGGCGGGGCCAGAACGTCCGGGTCACCCCGTCCTGGCAGCAGGAGCTCGACCCGCTCGTCGCGGCCGAGCCCGACCTGGACGACGACGCTGCACGGGAGCCGCTGGGGCTCATGGTCACCCAGGTCGAGCGGACGACCACGCCCGGTCGGCGGGTCTTCGGGCTGGTCCTGCGGCCGACCCGGCTGTCCCGCGCGGGCACCTGGTCGGCCTCGTGGTCGTGGGACCAGGCGCTGGGCGCCATGGGCTCGCGGACCCTGCTGAGCGAGCACGTCGCCCTCGGGCTCGAGCTGTGCCGGATGGACCAGAGCGCCGCCCGCTACGGCTACATCCACCGCCCGCAGACCATCGACCTCGGCCCGCTCGGTCCTGACTTCTGGCCGTGGCTGGTCAGGGCCCTCGATGCCGGCGTGGAGCTGGTCGCCGGCCCGGTCAAGGGTCCATCTCCCGGCGGGTCCCGCTACGGCACCCGCCCCCGCCGGCCCCCTGGTGCGCTGCCGGCCAGCTCGCTCATGCGCCCGGTCTCCTCGGTCGAGCTCGCCCACGAGTCGGTCCATGTCGAGCTGGCCGCCACCTCACCGGCCGACGGCAGCCTCACCCTGCGAGCCAACCTGCTCGGTGTCCCCGGGGTCGAGGGCACGAGGGCCGTGGCCGACCTCGTCGGCGCCGGCTCCGCGCCGCGCGTGGGCGTGGTCATCCATCCGCTCGGGCACCCGGTCCACGGCGTGGCTGTCCTCGCCGGCGACACCCTCCACCTGGCACCGATCCAGCCGGTGCTGCCCACGGCATACGACCGGCTCTTCGCCGGTGGCGATGTCGTCATCCCCGAGCCCGACGTCGACCGCTTCCTGTCCTTCTACTACCCGCGGCTGCGGCGCCGGCTGCCGATCGTGTCGCCCGACGGGTCGGTCGACCTCGCCGAGCCCGACCCGGTCCGGCTGCACGTCCGGGTCGAGATGAGGTCGGTCGCCGACGTGGCGGTGACGAGCTCGTGGCGTTACCCGGGCCGCGACGGCCCGACGCTCGTCTCTCCTCTCGACGAGGCCGATGCCACCGTCCGCGACACCCTCGCCGAGCGTGAGATCCTCGCTCGGGCAACGGTTCTCGACCTGCTGCCGGGTGTTCGCTGGTCGGTGCCCGGAGGGCGCTGGCGGATCGAGTCGTCGGTGACCGTGCGGGGTCAGGGGGTCGCCGACTTCGTCCGCGACGTGCTGCCCGTCTGGGAGGCCGACGAGGACCTGGAGGTCGAGGTCATCGGCGAGCTCCCGGCATACGCCGAGTCCACCGAGACCCCGGTCATCCGCTGGATCCCGGTCGTCGAGGGCGCGGAGGCGGGCGACTGGCTCGACCTGCACGTCACCGTGACGGTCGGTGAGGAGAAGGTGCCGTTCGAGCCGCTCTTCCAGGCGCTCGCGCGGGGCGACGAGGTCATGCTCCTGGACTCGGGCACCTGGTTCTCGCTCGACCATGCCTCGCTGGACGAGCTGCGGCGGCTCATCGAGGAGGCCCGCGAGCTGGGCGACCCGATCCGCGACGGGGCCAGGATCAGCCGGTTCCAGGTCGACCTGTTCGCCGAGCTCCTCGAGCTCGGGATCGTCGACCGGCAGAGTCGCGAGTGGGCCGACCGGATGATCGCCATCCGCGATGGGATCGCGCCCGCCGTCGACGAGGTGCCGCTGGGGGTCAAGGCCGACCTGCGGCCCTACCAGCGAGAGGGCTTCCAATGGCTCGCGACACTGTGGGACGCAGGGCTGGGCGCGGTGCTCGCCGACGACATGGGGCTGGGCAAGACGCTGCAGACCCTCGCGGTCGTCCAGCGCGCCCACGACAGAGGGGAGCTGGCCGCACCGGTCCTCGTCGTGGCTCCGACCTCGGTGCTGTCGACGTGGCGCGACGAGGCGATGCGGTTCACCCCTGACCTGACGGTCGCCCTCGTCGGGGAGACGACCCGGCGGCGCAAGGGATCGCTCGCCGAGGTGATCGCCGGGGCGCAGGTCGTCGTCACCTCGTATGCCGTGTTCCGGATCGACGCCGAGGCGTTCCGCGCCCTGCCGTGGCGGGCGCTCGTCCTGGACGAGGCGCAGGCCCTGAAGAACTCGGCGTCGCAGACCTACCAGGCGGCCCGCCGGCTGCGTGCGCCGTTCAAGATGGTGGTCACCGGGACGCCCCTGGAGAACTCGCTCATGGACCTGTGGTCCCTGCTGTCGGTCGTAGCGCCCGGCCTGTATGCCAAGCGTGACCAGTTCTCCCAGCACTACCGGCGCCCGATCGAGGTCGACGGCAACACCGAGCTGCTCGCCCGGCTGCGGCGCCGGATCCGCCCGCTCATGCTCCGCCGGACCAAGGAGGCGGTGGCCTCCGACCTGCCGCCCAAGCAGGTCCAGGTCCTGCCGGTGCCGCTGCACCCCGTGCACCAGCGGATCTACGACCAGCACCTTCAGCGTGAGCGGCAGCGCCTCCTCGGGCTGCTCGACGACCCGACCGCCAACCGGATCGCGATCCTGGCCTCGCTCACCCGGCTGCGCCAGCTGTCCCTCGACCCGGTCCTCGTCGACGAGGCGCACGCCGGCAAGGCCCAGTCGGCCAAGATCACCGAGCTCATCGACCACCTCGTGGAGCTGCGCCAGGAGGGTCACCGGGCGCTGGTGTTCAGCCAGTTCACCGGCTATCTCAAGCTCGTCGAGTCGGCGCTGCGCGAGGCCGGAGTGTCCACGGCCTACCTCGACGGGCGCACCCGCAACCGGCCGGCGGTCATCGACGGCTTCCGCACCGGGGACTCGACGGCCTTCCTGATCAGCCTCAAGGCGGGTGGCACCGGGCTCACGCTCACCGAGGCCGACTACGTCTTCGTCCTCGACCCATGGTGGAACCCCGCCACCGAGGCCCAGGCCGTCGACCGGGCGCACCGGATCGGCCAGACCCGGCCGGTCATGGTCTACCGGATGGTGAGCAGCGGGACGATCGAGGACAAGGTCGTCGCCCTTCAGGACCGCAAGCGCGACCTCTTCGACCGGGTCGTCGAGGGCGGAGATGCCATGGGTGGCGTGATCACCCCCGACGACATCCGGGCTCTCCTCACCGCCGACTGAGCGCCCGCGGGCCACGCACCCGCAGGCCGCGCTCGCCGCTATGCGAGCAGCCAGTAGATCTCGGTGGTCACCTTTGCCGGGTCGCCGGAGTGGGGTCCGTAGATCTCCCAGCGTGGACCCGCCAGCTGCAGCCCCTGGGCGCGGCACCAGTCGTGGATGGCCTGATGGGCAGCACCCATGCCCGAGTAGGGCCCCCGATGCACGGTCGCAGCTGCCCGCCCGGCGGGTAGCTCCGAGGCCACGACGGGAGGCGTGAGGGGGCATGGCTGCCGCAGCTCGACGCCAACCTCGACGTGCGGCACGTCATCGAGATAGAGCATGACGTTCGGGCAGCCGTGGTCGATGCCGCCGGCTCGCAGGCAGGCCCAGACCTGGTCCAGCAGGCTCTTCCAGAGCCTCGGGAACTCCGGCCAGGTGGTCGTCGCGGCGATGACGGCGGTCGGCCGGGCAACGAGGTCCACGATGGTGACCTGGTGACCCATGACTGCTCCGATCTGCGCTCCGATCTCTGCCCGATCCACGTGTCGGCGGTCCCTGCGAAGGTGGACCCATGACCAGAGACGTTCAGATTACGTTCGACTGCGCCGACCCCGCCAGGCTCGCGGCCTTCTGGGCCGAGGCGCTCGGCTACCAAGTTCAGCCACCACCCGCCGGGTTCGACTCGTGGGACGCGGCGCTGGAGGCGTTCGGCGTTCCGCCCGAGCAGCGGAACTCCCGCTCGGCGATCCTCCCGCTCGAGGGTGAGCACCCGCGGATCTTCTTTCAGCGGGTGCCTGAGGGCAAGACGGTGAAGAACCGGGTCCACCTCGATGTTCGCATCGCCGCCGGGCTCACGGGTGACGAACGGATGACCGCCCTCGAGGCCGAGGCGCAGCGTCTGCAGGACCTCGGAGCGACCCGCGCCTATCGGGTCGAGCCCGACCCCTCGGCCATGGAGTTCGGCTTCATCACGATGCGCGACCCGGAGGGCAACGAGTTCTGCCTCGACTAGCCACTGTGGGGAACGATGCCTGCGGGGCAGGGCGGGCTGGGCCTGCTACCGGGCAGGGTGGGCCTGTGCCCAGGCCACGATCTCGTCGGGCTTGTTGATGGCCGTGCCGTCATCGAGCACCAGGACGGGGACGAAGAACGAGTCGGTCAAGGCGTGAACCTCGCGGCGGACCTTGAATTGCAGGAACTTGGGCAGGTGCTCCTGTCCTCTGGCTTTCACGACCTGGGGTTTGTGGCCCGCGCCGACCAGGGCCTGGTGCGCCTTGTGGCAGTCGTGGTGAGCGCTCCCGTTGGTGCTCCAGCAGATGTAGAGCTTCATGGGCCTCCTCTCTGTAGGCCCCGGCCGCGCTGACAACTCCGACTCCGAGCGGGGAGGTTGACGGCTGCCAGCGCCACGAACTCAGCCCGCTTGTCGCGACCTACACAGGGTCAAATGCTACGCCGATGCGGATGATGATCGGCCTTGTTGAACGCACCATCCGCGGCGTCGGCGACGTGCAGTGACCCGGCTCTGACGACAGGGTGTCCCTATGAGGGCCAGGACTGTCGGCGGATTCAACCGGTCGTCATGCCACATTTTGGCGCGAGCTGTCGCCAGCACGATCGACCTCACCATCCACGGCATGGACACGCGGTCACAGAGTGCGGCTACTTGCGGATGACGCGGGTCGGTAGGTGAGGAAGAGTACTGGGCGTGCGTACCGAAGGCAGGGTCAGCGAATGGCACGCCGACGACGGGTGGGGCGTCATCGCGGCGGCGGAGACACCGGATGGGTGCTGGGCGCACTACTCAGCCATTCTGACCGACGGTTACGCCGAGCTTCATGCTGGTGACGTCGTGGCCTTCACCTATGAACGCGCGGACCAAGATGGCTATCAGTTCCGAGCGGTGGCTGTCTGGCCACCCGGGGGTGACCAAGCCACGGCGGCTCGGTCAGCGCCGATGGGCGACCCAAGCAGGGCGTATCGCAGCACCTTGACCGTTCGGTTGGACGACGGACAGGAAGTCATCGGCGACGCTGCATACGGATTCGTCCAGCCACGGTCAGCCGAGACGCCGCCGGCCTAGCAAGTCACCGCCGTCTGCCGCCCAGAGTCGGCGCCCAGCCTCCGGCATTACACGCAAGGCTACTGAGGTAGCATCCTCCATGCTACCCAAGGTAGCATGGAGGCATGAAGTTGAGTATCAGCTTGTCCGAGGAGGACGTCGCCGCCTTGGATCGCTACGTGCAGGCGGCAGGCGTACCGTCGCGGTCGGCTGCGATCCAGCGGGCCATTCGGATGCTGCGTGACCCCGAGTTGGAGGCTGCCTACGCAGCCGCCTGGGACGAGTGGCAGGCATCGGGTGAAGCCACCGCGTGGGAGGTCACCACCGCGGATGGGCTTGCCGATGCTGCGCGGTGAGATTCGACTGACCGACCTGGATCCGGCACGGGCCAGCGAGGCAAACAGGCGTCGCCCGGCGGTCATCGTGAGTAACGACCGCGCCAATGCCAGCGCCGCGAGGCTGGGCAGCGGGGTCGTCACGATCGTGCCGGTCACCAGCAACGTCGAGCAGGTGTACCCGTTCCAGGTCTTGCTGAGCTCCGAGGAGACCGGCCTTCGCGTGGATTCAAAGGCGCAGGGCGAACAGATCCGCTCGGTATCCGTGGAGCGCTTAGGGCCGGTTATCGGCCGGGTCCCCGCACATCAGATGGCGCAGCTAGGCGATGCCCTCCGCATCCACCTTCAGCTCTAGGAGCTGACGCCACACCAGCGGCAGAAGCTCAACGTCGAGGATGAGTTCGTGCCCGAGCCGAAGTTCGCCGCCGGGGACCACGGCCGCCGATGGTCTCTGGTAGCCGCCATTGTTCTGGCCGTGGTGGCGTGCGCCGGTGGGCTCACGTCCGGTAGCGAAGCCCTGACCCCGGGCGGCGACCGTCGAGCGCCGCCCTCGGGTCATCACACGCAAGGTGCCCAGATGGCTCGTCAAACGCGACCACCACGCGGCGTGGCCCCCACCCCAAGCACCCACCTACCAAATCCAAATGGCCCCAAATGAACGGTATTGGCCCTAGGCGGGCTCGAACAGTGCGCCCAGGGTGCGCGCGGTGTGGTCCAGGAACTCATGAGTGAGTTCGGTTTCCACCTCCGCAGACTGAGCGGAGGCCGTCACCAGTTGAAGGGTCTCGTTCAGATCCGCACGCCCCGGCGGTGGACGCAACAACCACACACGCCCGCGAGGGCGCGGCGGCAAGCCCAAAGCTTGAAGGATTGCTTGCTCGTCGGCCTCTGTCTCGAGGTAGTCCGCCGTCCCCCAGGGCAGCTCAACCCATCGACCCTCGACCATGGTGCGGAGGTGTCGAATTCGGTTGTCGCGAATCCAGGCTCGGGCTTCGACCGGCCAGACGGCCGGCAGGAAGAGCCAGAGCGGCGCCTCAGGCGCGACCTCGAAGCCATCCTTCTGTGCGGCCATCGCCAAGGGCAGAGCCTGCGCATCATCACTCATTACGGGTAGGTCTCTGACGTCTTGCCTACGCACGTCGCGGTAGAAGCGCGCCTCGCTGGAGATGCCCTCCCATGTGTAACCCGACATGCGGCTCAGCATCCCAGTAGCGAGGAGCTCGGTGCTCGTCGGTTGGCGTTTCTCGCGCATCGGGCTATGACAGCGCTTGTCCAGCCACCGCATCCTCGCGGCTGGCAGGGTTGGGACATGGACTCCGCGGGGCTGGTTGTGGTCGTACCCGTCGCCGGGCTCTGGACCTCGCCGGCCGCACCGCGCCCGGTCGATGCCCTGGCCGTCGAGGACCGGCCCGACGTCGCCGGTTGGTGCGCGACGCTCGACCTGGCTGGGGCGTCCCACCCGTACGCCGGTCGGCTCGGTCTGCATGACCGGCTCGAGTCGCAGCTGCTTCGGGGCGAGCAAGTCGTGATGGTCGAGGAGGGCACGGACGGCTGGGTGCGCGTCGTCTGCCCGGAGCAGCCGTCCTCGCGAGACTCCCGTGGCTACCCCGGCTGGGCCCGTCGTGCCCATCTCGGCGTCGCCGAGAAGCGGGCCGAGCCAGAGGCCGCCGTCACCGCCTCGGTTCGGGCGCTTCTCGGGGCTGCTCGCAGCTACGCCGGTTCCCCGTACCTGTGGGGTGGGATGACGGCATACGGGATCGACTGCTCGGGTCTGGTGCACCTGGCCGCCCGCAGCGTCCGGATCCGCCTGCCGCGCGACGCGCACGACCAACAGCAGGCGACCATCCCGTTGGCCGTCGAGCAGGCCCGCGCCGGGGACCTCTACTTCTTCGCCCGCCCGGGCGAGCCTGCTCACCACGTCGGCATCGTCACCGAGCCCGGCGTCATGCTGCACGCGCCGCAGACCGGGTCCTTCGTCGTCGAGGAGCCGCTCTCCGCGGAGAGGCGCGCCACCCTCGCCGAGGCCGGCCGGCTGCCCGGCATACGGTGAGGCCATGCCCAGCCACGTGACCTGCACGATCGACGACGGCGTCGCCCGGGTCGCGCTCGACCGTCCGGACAAGCTGAACGGCCTGACGCTGGAGATGCTCGACGACCTCGTCGCGACCGGACGCCGACTACGCGCAGATCGGACCCTGCGCGCCGTCATTCTCACGGGCGAGGGCCGATCCTTCTGTGCTGGACTGGATTTCGCGACAGCCGGCAAGGACTCACGCGGCATTGCCGCGCGGTTCCTGCCGCGACCCTGGCGAGGGACGAACACCTTCCAGGAGGCCTGCTGGGTCTGGCGCCGACTCCCGGTCCCGGTCATCGCCGCCGTCCAGGGGCACTGTTTCGGGGGCGGGCTGCAGCTGGCGCTCGCGGCCGACTATCGGTTCACCGCCCCGCACGCCCAGTGGTCGGTCATGGAGGTCACGTGGGGCCTCATCCCCGACATGTCCGGCATCCAGACCCTCAAGCAGCAGGTCAGCGCGGACGTCGCCAAACGGCTGGCGATGACCGGCGAGATCGTCTCGGGGTCCGACGCGGTCCGGCTCGGCCTGGCCAGTGAGGTCTCCGACGACCCGTATGCCGCGGCGCTGGCCTACGTGCAGACCCTCAAGGGCCGCTCGCCGGACGCGCTCGCGGCAGCCAAGCGGCTCGTCGACCGGCGGTGGTCCTCCTCGGCCCGGCTGACCTTCGCGCACGAGAGAGTCGAACAGGTTCGGATGTTCCTCGCGGCGAACACGGCGATCACCCGGAAGGCGGCCGCCGCCAAAGAACTGCCCGTGTTCGGGCCTCGCGGCTCGCGCCGCTGACCCAGACCGCGCTAGCGTCCAGCACCCTCAGGACGCTGCGCGCGCGAGGTGGAGGGGAAAGGCGCGGACACCGGACGGCGACGCGAGGTAGCACCCGATCACCGGGACCCGAAGCTGCTGGCAGAGGTCGAGCACCGCCTGGTGCCAAGCACGGTCGTCGTCGGTGAGCAGCAGCCCGCCCGGGCGGCCGCGACCGAGGATGACCGAGCCGTCGTGCTCGGCGACGACGGACAGGATCGGCTCGAGGTCCCAGCCGAGGCGCTCGGGCGCCAGGTCACGGGGCAGATCGCCGACGACGACGGGCTGCAGGCCGCGGAAGTCGGCATCGCACAGCATGATCCCGACCGAGCCGAGCTCGCGGTCGTCGGGATCCAGGATCAGGTCGATGACGTCGGCGGCGGTCGCCGGGTCGTCGAGGGAGATGGTGGACAGGTCTGGAGGCAGGTCGCGATAGCTCATAGCCCGCACCATGCCCGAAAGTCGCAAATCCACCGTGAGGTTTTCCACAGCCCCCGGCCGCGGTCGGGTCGCAACGGCCCGACGTAGCCTTGCGGGCATGAGCGACGACGCCACGCAGACCCGCTACATCTCGTGCGTCCTCTGCGAGGCGATGTGCGGGCTCGAGGTGCAGATGCGCGGCGAGGAGATCGTCTCGATGCGCGGACACGAGGCCGACCCGCTCTCCCGTGGTCACATCTGCCCGAAAGCCTTTGCGCTGCAAGACCTTCACGAGGACGAGGACCGCCTGCGTGAGCCGGTCAAACGGGTCGGCGACGAGTGGGTGACCATCCCCTGGGACGAGGCGATCACCTTGGTCGCCGACCGTCTCGCCGCGGTCCAGAACGGCCACGGCCGGGACGCGGTCGCGGTCTACCTCGGCAACCCCAACGTCCACAGCATCGGCGCCCTCACCCACGGCGTGAACTTCGTCCGGACCCTCCGCTCGAAGAACACCTACAGCGCCACCTCGGTCGACCAGCTCCCGCACCAGCTGGTCTCGTGGCTGCTCTACGGCCACCAGTTCCTCATCCCGGTCCCCGACATCGACAGGACCGCGTACTTCCTTGTCCTGGGCGGGAACCCGATGGCCTCGAACGGCTCGATCATGACGGTCCCCGACTTCCCCGGCCGGCTCCGCGAGCTCCGGGCACGCGGGGGACGGATGGTCGTCTTCGACCCGCGCCGGACCGAGACCGCCAAGGTCGCTGACGAGCACCACTTCGTCTGCCCGGGCACCGATGCGCTCCTCCTCCTGGCCATGCTCAACGTCCTCTTCGCCGAGGACCTCGCGCGCCCGGCGGCCTACGTGACCGGCGTCGACGCGGTCCGGGAGGCGGTTGCGGACTTCACCCCGGAGGCGGTCGCGTCCGTATGCCGGGTGCCCGCCGATGTCATCCGCCGCACCGCCCGCGACTTCGCCGGGGCCGGCGCGGCTGCGGCATACGGTCGGCTGGGGGTGTCGACCCAGGCGTTCGGATCGTTGTGCCAGTGGGCGATTCACGCGCTCAACGCCCTGACCGGCAACCTCGACCGCGAGGGTGGCGTCTGCTTCCCGACCCCGGCCATCGACCTGGTGGGGCGTGGCCTGCTCGGCAAGGGACACCTGGGCGCGTGGCGTACCCGGGTTCGGGGGCTGCCCGAGTTCGGTGGTGAGCTGCCGGTGGCAGCCCTGGCCGAGGAGATCACGACTCCCGGCGAGGGACAGGTCCGTGCGCTCGTGACGATGGCCGGCAACCCGGTGTCGTCGACGCCCGGTGGCCAGCACCTCGCCGCTGCGCTCGACGAGCTCGACTTCATGGTGTCGGTCGACTTCTACGTCAACGAGACGACGAGCCACGCCGACGTCATCCTCCCGCCTACCGGCCCGCTCGAGCGCGACCACTATGACCTCATCTTCCACTCCTTCGCAGTACGCAACACGGCCCGCTTCTCCAAGGCGCTCTACGACCGGCCAGAGGAAGCCCGGCACGACTGGGAGATCTACCGCGACCTGGCGCTCGCACTCGCCGACCGTGGCCGGAAGGCCAGTGGGAGCAAGTCCAGTGGCAGCAACGTGATCGGCGCGATCAAGGCACTGCCGGACCGGGTGGCGACCGAGGCCCGGTTCCGGCTCTCGCCGACCCAGCAGGTCGACGCGCTCCTGCGGCTCGGCAACGTGGGTCTGTCGGTCAAGCAGCTCGCGAACACCCCCGGCGGGCGGGACCTCGGACCGCTCCGCGGGGGTCAGCTGCCCGACCGGCTCCAGAACGACTCTCGCGCGATCGACCTCGCGCCGCCGATTGTCATGGATGACCTCCCACGCGCCAAGGCCCTTCTGGCGCAACAGGACTCGGTGGACCAGCTCGGCGATGGTGAGCGGCGGGACCTGCTCCTCGTGGGACGTCGGCACCAGCGCGACAACAACTCGTGGCTGCACAACCAGGTCCGGCTGACCAAGGGCCGTCCCCGGCACCAGCTCCTGGCGCACCCGGAGGACCTGGCCGCGCGCGGCATACACGATGGTGAGCAGGTCCGGGTCGAGTCGGCCGCCGGGTCGATCGAGGTCGAGGTGGCCGCGTCCGAGGACATGATGACCGGGGTCGTGAGCCTGCCTCATGGCTACGGCCACAACCGCGACGGGGTCCGTCTGGGACATGCGACCGCCCTACCCGGCGCCAGCGTCAACGACCTCACCGACCCGCAGGTCGTCGACGGGGTCGGCGCCAACGCCGTCATGAACGGCGTCCCCGTCTCCCTGACCCCGGCCGCCCAGCCGGTCCCCACCGCCTGAGGAGGCCCCGGTCGCAGCGCGGGGGGTCGACGTCTCGGAGGTGAGTGACATGGGCGGGGTGAAGTACGCGTACTTCAGCGACCCGGACGGCAACTCCTGGGCGCTCCAGGAGATCTAGCGCGGCTAGTCCAGCGGCTATCAGCCCTTCCGGACGTATCACCGGTGATACCCTGACCGTATGGCTGACGTGACCGTTCGGGATCTGCGCAACAAGAGCGCGGAGGTGCTGGGTCGGGTTGCCAGGGGTGAGACGCTGACCATCACTCGGGATGGAGAGCCCGTGGCGGAGGTGGGACCGCTTCCTCGTCGCGCAGTTCCGGCGGAGCAACTCGTCGCGAGACGACGGAGTCTCCCCCGCGTCGATGCAGACCTCCTTCGAGCCGACGTTGATGCGCTGATCGACCCGAACCTGTGACGGATCGCGCCGTCCGCGGGGTCCTGGACACCTCTGCGCTGATCGACCTGGGGATGTGGGATCCGGCGGATCTGCCCGAGGAACCCCTGATCACCGCGATCACCTTGGCGGAGCTCTCGGTTGGTCCACTGGTCGCGGCGACCGACGCCGAGCGAGCGGCGCGCCAGGTGCACCTTCAACGGGCTGAGGCCGACTTCGACCCGATCCCTTTCGATGCCAGTGCGGCCCGGGCGTTCGGTGGAGTGGCGGCCGCGCTTCGCGCGTCCGGTCGCAAGCCAGCCGCCAGGGCTCTCGACGCGCTCATCGCGGCGACGGCGCTGGCGCACGGTTTGCCGGTCTTCACCTCCAATCCCCGCGACTTCGAGGGAATCCCCGGCCTGACGGTCGTGCCGGTGCAGCTCTCGGCCGACATCGGGCCGGCCTCGAAGGAGACCAGGGCCGTCGTGACGTCTACGCGTGAGTCAGGTGGTGACTCACGCGTAGGGCGCTGAAAACGCGAGGGCACCCGCTCGCCGACCGACCCCGCGCGGCCGCCCGAGCACTGTCGGTGGGCGGCGCGATGATCGCGGCATGCTCATCCACGCCGACGCCGACGCGTTCTTCGCCTCGGTCGCCGCGCGCGACGACCCCAGCCTGCGTGGGGTCCCGCTCGTCGTGGCCGCCGGGGTCGTGGCGTGTCCGTCGTATGCCGCGCGCGCGATCGGGATCCACAGCGGCATGCCGACCGGACAGGCGCTGCGGATCGCGCCCGGGCTGCGTGTCGTCGACCCGGCATACGGGAGCTTCGAGCAGGCGAGCGAGGACCTCTTCGCCCTGTTCCGGTCGGTGACCTCGTGGGTCGAGCCGGGCTCGATGGAGGAGGCGTTCCTCGACGTGCGGCCCCAGGGGCTCGACCCGGTCGCCACCGCCCGCGACCTCAGGGACCAGGCCCGTCGCGACCTCGGGCTGCCGGTGAGCATCGGCGTGGGCACGACCAAGCTGATGGCCAAGGTCGCCTCCCGGCGCGCCAAGCCCGACGGGATGGTGGTCATCTCGCGGGTCGAGGACCGCGTCGTCCGGCGGGCGCTGCGCCTGGAGGAGGTGTGGGGCGTCGGCCCGACCAAGGTCGCCGCTCTCCGCGCCGCGGGGATCCACACCGTCGCCGACCTGGAGGAGCGTGAGGTCCGCGACCTGGCCACGGTCGTCGGCACCATGATCGCCCGGCGCCTCGCCGCGGTCGCCGCCGGCACCGATGATGCGATGGTCCGCAAGCCCGGCCCGCGGCGGTCCGCCGGCGCCTCGCGGACGATCAACCCAGCGGTCCGGTCCCGCTCTGCCGTCGAGCAGACGTATGCCGTGCTCGTCGCGACCGCGCTCGGGAGGTTCGGTCAACCGCACGTCGAGGTGACCCGGCTGGACGTCGACGTCCGCTACGACGACGGCGGGCTGCGCCGGGTGACGCACAAGGTCGACCCGGCCACCGACGACCCGGCCACCCTACGGCGAGAGGCGTTCGCTGCACTGGCCGACACGGCCTACGAGGAGGACGGTCGTGGGGTCAGTCTCCTGGGGGTCCAGTTCACCTTCCGGCCCGCGCGCGTCGACCCCGACCAGCTGACGCTCCCGCTCTGACGGGGCGCGCGACGGATCTGACAGACTCGGGATCGTGGCCGCTCGCACCCCGGACTTCCGCAACATCTATCGGCACGGGTTCGCCCGGGTCGCGGCCTGCACGGTGCCGGTCGCGCTCGCCGACCCGGCGACCAACGCGGCCCGGATCGTGGAGCAGGTGCGGGCATTGGACAGGGACGGCGTGGCTGTCGCGCTCTTCCCCGAGCTGTCGCTCTCAGGCTACGCCATCGACGACCTGTTGCTCCAGGACGTCCTCCTCGACGCCGTCGACGCGGCCGTCGTGACCGTCGCCGAGGCGACCAAGGGGCTGCTGCCGATCGTCGTCGTCGGGGCCCCGCTGCGGCACGGCAACCGGCTGCATAACTGCGCCGTCGTCATCCACCGCGGCGAGGTGCTTGGAGTGGCGCCCAAGTCGTTCCTGCCCAACTACCGCGAGTTCTACGAGAAGCGGCACTTCACCTCCGGCGTCGATGCACGCGACGAGTTCCTCCGGCGGCCGCACTGGCCGGGTGCCGACGACGACGGTGCGGTGCCGTTCGGTCCCGACCTGCTCTTCCGCGTCGCAGACGTCGAGGGTCTGACCGTCCACGTCGAGATCTGCGAGGACATGTGGGTACCGGTCCCCCCGAGCGCCAAGGCCGCGCTCGCCGGCGCGACCCTGACCCTCAACCTCTCGGCGTCCCCGGTCACCATCGGTCGCGCCGACGACCGGCATCTCCTCGCCCGCTCGGCGTCGGCGCGCTGCAACACGGCCTACGCGTATGCCGCGGCGATGGCCGGGGAGAGCAGCACCGACCTGTCCTGGGACGGCCTGACCATGGTCTACGAGATGGGCGACCTGCTCGGCGAAGGCGAACGCTTCCCCCACGAGGCGACCGCCACCATCGTCGACGTCGACGTGGACCGGTTGCGACAGGAGCGAATTCGGCAGGGGTCGTTCGAGGACAACCGGCGCGCGGAGTGGCTCGACACCGACCAGGGCGAGGGGTTCCGGACCGTCGAGCTCACCCTCGACCCGCCGCGCGGCGACCTCGGGCTGCGACGCGCCGTCGACCGGTTCCCGTTCGTGCCCGACGAGCCGGATCGGCTCGCGCAGGACTGCTACGAGGCCTACAACATCCAGGTCTCCGGGCTCGAGCAGCGGCTGCGGGCCATCGGCGGCGGCGACCCGTCCCGTATGCCGCGGATCGTCATCGGCGTGAGCGGCGGCCTGGACTCGACACACGCTCTCATCGTCGCCGCGAAGGCGTGCGACCGGCTCGGCCTGGACCGCTCGCACATCCTGGCCTTCACCATGCCGGGCTTCGCGACGACCGACGGGACCAAGGGCAACGCGACGAGGCTGTCCGAGGCCCTGGGCGTGACATTCGAGGAGGTCGACATCCGGCCCATGGCGACCGAGCTGCTCAAGGCACTGGACCACCCCGCGGGCGACGGCGGCGAGGTTTACGACGTCACGTTCGAAAACGTCCAGGCAGGTCTGCGGACCGACCTCCTCTTCCGCGCGGCGAACCAGCGCGGCGGCATCGTCCTCGGCACCGGCGACCTGTCCGAGCTCGCGCTGGGTTGGTGTACCTACGGCGTCGGCGACCAGATGAGCCACTACGGCGTCAACGCGGGCGTCCCCAAGACCCTCATCCAGCACCTCATCCGGTGGGTCATCTCCTCGAGTCAGTTCACGCCGGACGTCGACGAGATCCTGGGCGCCATCCTCGGCCAGGAGATCACCCCTGAGCTCGTCCCCACCAAGCCGGGCGAGAAGCCGCAGTCCACCGAGGCCTCGGTCGGGCCGTACGCCCTCCAGGACTTCACCCTCTTCCACGTGCTCCGTCGGGGCGCCCGGCCCAGCAAGATCGCCTTCCTCGCCGAGGCGGCCTGGCGTGACGCGGCGGTCGGGGAGTGGCCGCCCGGCTACCCCGCCGGAGAGCGACCGGCATACGACCTGGCGACGATCCGGCACTGGCTCGAGGTGTTCATCAGGCGCTTCTTCGCCAACCAGTTCAAGCGCACCGCGATGCCCAACGGCCCCAAGGTCGTGGCCGGCGGATCCCTGTCACCCCGCGGTGACTGGCGGATGCCGTCCGACGCGGCGGCGACCGCGTGGCTGGCCGAGCTCGAGGCCAAGGTCCCGTCCTGAGTGGGTACTCAGCCCCGGTCGTCAGGGCTGGGGAGCAGGTCGGCGATGAGCGCTGTGACCCTGGCGCGGATCTGGTCCCGGATGGGGCGGACCGCCTCGATGCCCTGGCCGGCCGGGTCGTCCAGGACCCAGTCCTCGTAGCGCTTACCCGGATAGAACGGGCACGCGTCGCCACAGCCCATCGTCACGACGACGTCGGAGGCCTGCACCGCCTCGGGGGTGAGGATCTTGGGCCGGGCCGCGGTGATGTCGATGCCCTCCTCGGCCATCGCCTCGACGGCGACCGGGTTGACCCGGTCCCCGGGAGCCGAGCCGGCGGAGCGGACCTCGATCCGTCCGTCGGCGAGGTGCTCGAGGTAGCCGGCGGCCATCTGCGAGCGGCCCGCGTTGTGGACGCAGACGAACAGGACGGAGGGCTTGTCGGTCATGGGGTGTCCTCGGTGGGTCGGGGTTCGGGGTTCGGGGTTCGTCATCGGTCCGTCATCGGTCTGTCTTCGGGTGCAGGTAGGTGATCAGGCCGAAGGCGAGGAGGCCGCCGAGCAGCTGCATCCCGACGAAGGCGGGGGCGCATCGCGGGGCGATGCCGGCGAAGGTGTCGGAGAGCATCCGGGCCACGGTCACCGCCGGGTTGGCGAAGCTCGTCGACGACGTGAACCAGTAAGCACCGGCGATGTAGCCACCGACGGCGATGCCGGTCGTCAGGGTGCGCCCGGAGCCGGCCGACCGGGACGCGCCCGCGATGACGAGCAAGAGCCCGAGGGTGGCCACCACCTCGCCGAGGAGCTGGCCCGGTCCGCCGCGGTCCTTCGTCGCGAGGGTCACGGCGGGCAGACCGAACATGAGGTTGGCGACGACCGCGCCCAGGACCCCGCCGACCACCTGGGCCGCGACCAGGGCGAGCGCCGTGCGGGTGTCGAGAGCCCCGCGTGCCCGGTCGACGAGGGTGACCACCGGGTTGAACGACGCCGACACCGGACCGAGAGCCACGACGAGGGCGACGAGGGCGGCACCGGTGGCCGCGCTGTTCTCGAGCAGCTGGAGACCGACGTCTCCGGGCGACAGCCGGGACGCGGCGATGCCGGAGCCGATGACCGCGGTGACGAGCAGGCCGGTGCCCAGGAGCTCGGCCACGGCCCGTCGGCCGAGGTCGGGTCGAGCCACCCGGCTCAGCCGTTCGCCGGCGAGAGGTCGAGCAGTCGGTCCGCCGGCACGCCCAGGCCGATGGGCTGCGACCCGGCGCCGGCCGGGGCTCCGCAGCAGCCTCCGGCGCCGTCGGCCTCGTCGAAGGTGCCCGCTCCGCCGCAGACTCCGGTCTCCGGGAGCATCAGCTGGACGGCATCGGCCGCCGCGAGGTCGCCCGCGAGCGCCGCCGCGATCGACCGCACCTGCTCGTAGCCGGTGAGGGCGAGGAAGGAGGGAGCTCGCCCGTACGCCTTCATCCCGGCCAGATAGAGGCCCCGGTCCGGCTGCTCGAGGACGTCGTGCCCGTGTGGCCGCACCGAGCCGCACGAGTGGACGTTGGGGTCGATCTCCGGCGCCAGCCGGCTGGGCGCCTCGAGGCGGGAGTCAAGATCCAGGCGGACCTCGGAGAGGAAGGACAGGTCGGGCCGGAACCCGGTCACGCAGACCACCTCGTCGAGCCCGTCGACGGCCCGGCCGTCCGCGCTGCGGAGGGCGACCCGTCCGTCGGTCCGCGCCTCCAGGGCGCTCGTCCGGAAGCCCGACACGACCTCGATCCTCCCGTCGGCGACGGCCGCTCGGACCCGGGTGCCCAGGGCGCCCCGGGCGGGCAGCTGGTCGGCCTCGCCACCTCCGAACGCCCTGCCTGCCGATTCGCGCCGGAGCACCCAGACCACCCGCGAGTTGAGCGTGTGCAGCGGGTCGCTCGTCAGGCTGGTCAGCGCGGTGAGCGCAGAGGCACCCGACCCGACGACTGCGGTCGCGCGACCGGCATACCTCTCGAGGTCGTCCGGCCGGGGGATGGCGTATGCCGTGTGCTTGGCTGCGACGCCCTGCTCGCCGGCTGCCGGGTAGCCCTCTGCGCCAAGCGGATTGGGCGTGGACAGGGTGCCGCTGGCGTCGATGACAGCGCGTGCTGCCAGCCGAGATACGGATCCGTCAACGGCCCGCACGTGAAGGACGAAGGGCTGCTCGTCGCGACCGGAGTCGACGAGCAGGTCACGGTCCGCCTTGCTCACGCCGACCACCGTTGACCCGCTGCGCACCCGGTCGCCGAGAGCCGCCGCGAGCGGGTCGAGGTAGCGGTCAGCCCACTCCTCGCCGGTCGGGCAGCGCATCGGGTCGGGCGGGATCCACCCCGCCTTCTGGAGGAGGGCAACGGCGGCGGGGGAGGTCAGCTCGGCCCAGGGTGAGAAGAGCCGGACGTGACCCCAGGTGCGGACCCCCGCGGCCGCTCGGGCCCCCCGCTCGAGCACGACGACGTCCTGACCGCGGCGGACGAGCTCGGCCGCGGCGGCCAGCCCGATCGGGCCGGCGCCGATGACGGCAACGGGCGGTGTGGGCATCCTGACCTCCGGCGTGCTGGACTTGCTTGGACGGGCCTGCGTCGACGGGCCCGCATCGACGCGCCTGCATTGACGACTGTCGATACCGGGATTCTTGCCATCTGCATCGATGGTTGTCAATATGGAGACGTGAGCCCGACCAGGACCCTTCCCCTCGCCGCCACCACGTGTGATGACGGCTGCGCCGCGCCCGGCCTGTCCGAGGCGCAGGCAGAGACGGTCGCGGTCGTCCTCAAGGCGCTCGCCGACCCCGTCCGGCTCCGGATCTGGTCGCGGATCGCCGGCGCCGACGGCCAGACCTGCGTGTGCGACCTCCAGGACGTGGGTGTCTCGCAGCCCACCGTGTCCCACCACCTGCGCAAGCTGCGCGAGGCCGGCCTCATCGACTGCGAGCGGCGCGGCACCTGGGTCTACTACTGGGCGATACCCGGCGCGCTGGCTCCCCTGGACGCTCTTCGATCCGGCACCTGACGCCAGGTCGAGCCGCCCCCACATCGCTTCGGCAGCACCCGCAGGGACACAATGGGCTCTGTCATGGAGCCCCTGCAGACCTGTCCGAAGTGCGGTGCCCCCGTCCGCGCGGATGCCGCGCGGTGCGACGCCTGCGGCGCGCGCACTGTCGCCGAGCCGCCCCCGCCCTGGCGGGTGAGAGCCGTGGTCGGCGTCGTTCTCGTGCTGTTCGTCGGCGCCGCGATCTGGGGTGTGGGCTGGGTCAAGGGCCAGTGGTCGGGCAGTCCCACGGCTGTCGGGTCGTCCACGACGGCACCCTCGGCGCGGGCGACGACGACACCGGCGCCGCCGAGTCAGCCGGCACCGTCGACGACCACGTCGCGCCCCACCTCGACCGTGGCCGTGCCGGGCGGGTCGCGCCTGTGCGACAAGGGCGGCGATCTGCGGGCGTATGCCGGGACGCCACGGACCAGCTGCTCGTTCGCCCTCACCGTCAGGGATGCCTTCGTCGGTGCCGGCGGGGTCGGCGACGGCAGCAGCCGGCAGGTGCGGGCACACAGCACGGTGACCGACACGACCTACACGATCACCTGCGGGGGCAAGGCTCTGGTCACCTGTCGCGGTGGCAACAACGCCGTCATCTATCTCCTGCCCTGAGGGCCGGTCAGCGACCGGTCGGCAACCCGGTCAGCGGGCTCGGCGACGCCGGGGAATGCCCGCGCACGGCATACCCTTGGACCTTTCGTCCCTCTCGCTGTCATCGTTGCCGGCGCTCCACCCCAGCCCCCCGGACTCCCGATGACCCTCCTTGACACACGCCCCCTGGACCTGACTGCCGTGACCGCCTCCCCGCGCCGCCTCCTGGCCGCGACCATCGCCCTCATCCTGGGCGGGTTCGGCATCGGCACAACCGAGTTCGTGACCATGGGGCTGCTCCCGCAGATCGCCGACGGGGTCGGGGTCGACATCCCGACAGCCGGTCACGCGATCAGCGCGTATGCCGCGGGCGTCGTCATCGGCGCCCCCCTCTTCGCCGTCATCGGGGCCAGGTTCCCGCGCCGCCGGCTGCTCATCGCCTTCATGGTGCTCTTCGCGGTCGGCAACATCCTGTCCGCGGTGGCCGCCAACTTCGACCTGCTCGTCGCGGCGCGGGTGATCGCCGGGCTGCCACACGGCGCGTTCTTCGGGGTCGCCTCCCTCGTGGCCGTCGACCTGGCTCCGCCGGGCCGCGGTGGTCGGGCGGTGGGTCGGGTCATGCTCGGCATCCCGATCGCCAACATTGCCGGCGTCCCCGCGGCGACCTGGCTCGGGCAGCACCTCGGCTGGCGCTCCGCGTACTGGCTGGTCGGCGTCATCGGTCTGGCGACGGCGGTCGCGGTCTTCGCGTTCGTCCCGACCACGCCGCACAACGCCGACGCGACCGTCCGCAGCGAGCTCGGTGCCCTGAAGCGACCGCAGGTCTGGCTCACCCTGCTCATCGGCGCGGTGGGCTTCGGCGGCATGTTCGCCATGTACTCCTACATCGCCCCGACCGTCACCCATGTCACCCATCTGTCCGAGAACGCGGTCCCCATCTTCCTGCTCACCTTCGGTCTCGGCGGGCTCGTCGGGACCTGGCTCGGTGGGCGGCTCGTCGACTGGTCCGTGCTGCGCACGATGGTGATCGGCTCGATCGGGACCGCGGTCCTCCTGGCGACGTTCACCTGGGCGGCCTCGTATGCCGTGCCGGCTGTACTCACCCTGTTCCTCATCGCCGTCGTCATCTCGTTCTTCGTGGTGGCGCTCCAGCTGCGGCTGATGGCGGTCGCGGGGGACGCCCAGACCCTTGGCGCGGCGAGCAACCACGCCTCGCTCAACCTGGCCAACGCCCTCGGCGCCTGGCTCGGCGGGCTCGTGATCGCCCGTGGCTGGGGCTACACCGCGCCCAGCTGGGTCGGCGTCGGCCTCTCACTGCTCGGCCTCGTGGTCATCGCCATCTCGGTCCGTCTCCACGTCGCCGACCGCGACCGGCGTCTCGCCACCGCCTGACCGTCCCCGCCTGACCGCCGCCGCCTGGCGCCGTCAAAGACTCGCGCAATCGTCAACTGGCCGACTCGACCGCGTCGCGTCTCTGCGCCATGGTGCAGAAGCCGACGAGGCACGCAGAAACCGCTGCGCCGGTGGCTGCGCGGAGCGCCAGGGCGCAGAAACGCAGTGGCCTGATCAGAGGGTGGGCAGGGCGAGGAGGGCGTCCAGCGCAGCCAGGGCGTGGTCGGCGAGTGCCTCAGCCAGCGGTAGTCCGGTCGGCGCGTGATCGGCTGGTGTGCTCCCCGCCGACCCTGCCGACCCTGCCGACCCTGCCGACCCCGCCTGGCGGGTGCCCGGCGGCTCACCTTCTGACGTCAGCGCGAGGTCCTCGACGTAGGCCAGCCAGGCGTGGACGACCGGTCGACGCTCGTCGGGCAGGGCGGCATACGTCATGACCCGCTCGGTCATCGCGGCCCGTAGCGTGTCGTGGACCTGCGCCCCGCCGCTCGGCCCGAGCAGCCCCTCACCGCGGACGAGCGCGAGGAAGAACGTCTGCCGCCGACGCACCTGCTCGAGGAACCGAACCACCAGGTGCCGCAACGCCTCCCGCCCCTCGGCCCCACGCGGCGGAGCGACGTTGCGGAGCACCCGGCGCCCGGCGGCCGCGACGACCTCGCGCTGATAGTCGGCCTTGGTCGGGAAGTAGTGGAAGAGCAGCCCGCGGCTGATCCCTGCCTCCGCCGCCACGACGTCGACCGGGACATCGTCGAGCGGGTTCGCGACGAGCCGAGCCAAGCCGATCCCCAACAGCTGGCGGCGTCGGTCCTCCGGCGACATCCGGACACGACGGACGGCCGGTGGATCGGGTGACGGAGGCCTCACGCTATTGAGCGTCGCTCAATAGCGGACTACTGTCAAGGCCATGGACTTCGCACCGTCGCCCCGTTCACAGGACCTCGCCGACCGGGTCCGGACCTTCGTCCGCGACCAGATCGAGCCGGTCGAGCCGGTCATGCGCGAGGAGGTGGCCCGCCGTCGCGCCGCAGGCGAGGACCCGTGGGTCGTGCACCCGCTCGTCGAGGAGCTGAAGGCCAAGGCGCGGGCCGAGGGCCTGTGGAACCTCTTCCTCCCGGCCGGCCACGAGGGCCCGTATGCCGTCCAGTTCGGGACCGACGGCGGCGCCGGTCTGTCCAACGTCGACTACGCCCCGGTGGCCGAGGCGATGGGCCGGTCCTACCTCGCCCCGCTCATGTTCAACTGCAACGCCCCGGACACCGGCAACATGGAGGTTCTGCTCAAGTACGGCAGCGACGAGCAGAAGAAGCAGTGGCTGGAACCGTTGCTGGACGGGCGGATCCGCAGCGCGTTCCTCATGACCGAGCCGGCCGTCGCCTCCTCCGACGCGACCAACATGGCGGCCACCGCGACGGTCGACGGCGACGACGTCGTCCTCAACGGACGCAAGTGGTGGTCCTCGGGCGCCGGCCACCCGGACTGCAAGGTCTTCATCTTCATGGCGGTGAGCAACCCCGAGGCCGACCGCCACCACCGGCACTCGATGGTCGTCGTCCCGCGCGACAGCCAGGGCGTCACGATCGAGCGGATGCTCTCTGCCATGGGCCAGTACGACGAGCCGATCGGCCACGGCCAGGTCCTCCTCGACAACGTCCGAGTCCCGGTCGAGAACATCATCGCCGGCCCCGGCCGCGCCTTCGAGATCGCCCAGGGGCGGCTCGGCCCGGGCCGGGTCCATCACTGCATGCGGCTCGTCGGCCTGGCCGAGATGGCCCTGGAGCTGGCCATCACCAGGGCCAGCTCGCGGCAGGCGTTCGGCACCCCGATCGTCGACCTCGGCGGCAACCGCGAGCGGATCGCCAAGGCCCGGATCGCCATCAACCAGGCGCGTCTGCACGTGCTGCACGCGGCCTGGAAGCTGGACACCTTCGGCGCCCGTGGCGCGCTCTCCGAGGTCGCCGAGATCAAGGCGGCCACGCCGGGCATGGCCCTGGACGTCATCGACATGGCCATCCAGCTGCACGGCGGCGCCGGGATGAGCGAGGACTACCCGCTCGCGGCGGCATACGCCGGCGCCCGGTCGCTCCGGCTCGCCGACGGCCCGGACGAGGTCCACCTCGCGACCGTGGCCAAGCTCGAGCTGGCGAAGTATGCCGCGAAGGCGGGCGCCCGATGAGCCGTCACGTCCTCCTCACCGGCGCCGCGAGCGGACTCGGCCTGGCCCTCGCCAAGGCGTTCGCCGCGCGCGGCGACGCCGTGCTGGCCACCGACCGCGACGCGGCCGTCGAGCCCGGCCTACTGCCGAACGGCGTGACGTACCAACGTCTTGACGTCACGAGCGACGCCGACTGGGCCGCCGCCAAGGCCTGGGTCGACGAGCAATGGGGCCGCCTCGACGTCCTCGTCAACAACGCCGGCATCGCCACCGGCGGCCGGATCGACGTCTCGACGATCGAGGACTGGGAGCGCGGCCTGGCGGTCAACCTGCTCGGCGCCGTCCGGGGCTGTCGGACCTTCACCCCGATGCTCAAGGCGCAGCGGTCCGGCCACATCGTCAACACTGCCAGCCTCGCGGGCCTCGTCCACGGCCCGGTCATGTCGGCCTACAACGCCAACAAGGCCGCCGTCGTCGCGCTCTCGGAGACGCTGCGCTTCGAGCTGGCCCCGTTCGGGATCTCGACGAGCGTCGTCTGCCCGAGCTTCTTCCGGACCAACCTGGCCGCCTCGATGCACGGCGCCGACGCCGCCGCCGAGAAGACCGCGGCCAAGCTGATCAACGACTCGCCCCTGACCGCCGACGACATCGCCACTGCCGTGATGGCCGGGATGGACCGGCAGGAGCCGGTCATCCTGCCCGACGAGCTGGCCCGGCAGACCTACTGGACCAAGACCAACGACCGGCCGCTCTACGACCGGCAGTTCACGGAGGCCGGCGAGCGGGCGGCATACCGCGAGCTGCACCCCGACGGCAGAGGCCGGCGCCCGTGACCGAGCTGCCGAGCAGTGACGTTCCCAGCAATGCCAAGGCGGTCCGCGGCGAGGACGCCTTCGACGTCGCGGTGGTCGCGGAATGGTTGCGGCACAACGCTTCCGAGCCGATCCGGACCGACGGCAGCCTCGGGGGAACGCCCGAGGTGCGGCAGTTCGTCGGGGGAGCGAGCAACCTCACCTATCTCCTCTCGTATGCCGGCCGCGACCTGATCCTGCGCCGCCCCCCGGGCGGCACGAAGGCCAAGGGCGCCCACGACATGGCGCGCGAGCACAACCTCCAAGCGGGCCTCAAGCCGGTGTACCCGTACGTGCCGACGATGGTCGCGCTCTGCGAGGACGAGTCGGTCATCGGCAGCACGTTCTACGTCATGGAGCGGGTCGAGGGCACCATCCTGCGCACCGACATCCCGCCCGAGCTCGGCCTTGACGAGGCGGGCGTCAAGCGGCTGTGCCTCATCGCCATCGACCGGCTCGCCGACCTGCACGCCGTCGACGTCGAGGCGGCCGGCCTGGCGCACCTCAGCCGGGGCGAGGGCTACGTGGCCCGCCAGGTCGGCGGCTGGAACGAGCGCTACCGCCGCGCCCGCACCCCCGACGTCGACGCGCTCGAGGACGTCATGACCTGGCTCGACGCGCACCAACCCGCCGACGCGGGAATGTGCCTGATACACAACGACTTCCGCTTCGACAACATGGTCCTGTCCGCAGCCGACCCGACCCAGGTCAGGGC
>Ga0209811_10000042_pt1 | contig 56815 bp, 46 predicted proteins | sample Coa_R1_6_FD_187161 | JGI IMG/M metagenome (GOLD analysis project Ga0209811, IMG submission 187161) | Surface soil microbial communities from Centralia Pennsylvania, which are recovering from an underground coalmine fire. - Coalmine... | ecosystem: Environmental > Terrestrial > Soil >... | reverse complement strand
TAGGGATGAAAGTGCGCTTCTAACAGCCCGACTGATTCCAAACGGGTTATGCAATGACTTTCGACGGAGTGTAATCGCCTAGCAACGACCATCAGAGCTCAAACGTATGGCTCATGCAGGTTACAGCCACGCTCGAACAGGCCGCCCCGCCAATCGAGGCGGCCCGATTTGCTATGGCTCAACGCAGTTTGTAATACCGCCTGTACGCGCGACAAAGTGAGTAATCGTGAATTGTGGGGCGCAGTTTACGTCCAGACCACTCGAGTTACCGGTTACGGTGGCGCTTTGGAAACCGCCGAAAGACGCATCCTCCAGATGGATACCGTCTCCGCCATTGGAGGTTACCGTCACACCAGCCTGAAATACTGCTGTCGAGCCGGCACGCATTGTTATGCCATTACCGATGCTCCCACTCACGGTAACGCCTTGGAGGCGCAGGTTGGACGCGACCGCGATAATGCCACCCCCGTTGTTGAGAAAACTGGAATTGGACGCGACGAATCCCCCGTTGACGGCGATTCCTTGACCCGCGTTGTCTTGGAAGATGTCATTGCTGCTGAACATTTGCGATCCATCTTCGACGCTTGAACCCTCGAACGTATTGTTCTGGATCACATTGCTTTCAAGAAAGGCACGGGATCCACCAGCTGTCTGTATACCAATTCCAGCTGCCTGAACCGTATTGCCAGTCAGGTAGCAGGCGCTTGCGGTATAACATCCGACGCCCACTGAACCGCCATTGATGGTGAATCCCTGCACGGTCACGCTGTTCGAGTCCGAAATCGCCACGACCCCTGAACTTCCGTTGGAACGATCGCTGATCGAGGCGCCCTTCTTGGTGATCAGCGTTAGTCGGCCCATGCTTTGAATCGAAATGTTCTCCCTGCAACTGCCCGAAACAGTTATCGTGTTCGGCCCTTGTGGATTGCTATCCGCCAAAAACTTCACGACCTTGTGAATCGTTTCTTTCCTGTCACAATTTACGGTTAGGTTCGCAGCCTGAGCGTATTGAGCTACCAGCCCGATGGCCACCAGTAGAATCAACGCGAGAATTCGTGCTCTTTGCCTCATGGTGTTCTCCTCTTTTCCCTTCAGTGTGTGTCGTGCTTTTTTTTGAGATCGTGTTGATCTGCCATCGGATGGATTCTCTCCGGCAAATCACGATGGGCACAGAGTGTCTTAATGGGTGTTCGACATGGAGCCCACGAATGTTGAGTCTGAGTTGTAGAAGTAGAAATTGTTATAAAGTGTGTCATATATTCCGAACCAGCTGACTTGCGCGCCTCCGATGGTTCCGGTCACGTTCAGAGACGACCCTACTGTCGATCCACTTAAAGCGAATGGCGCGCCGTTGTAAGTACCAGACATACTTAAATCAAACGCATTAGCCGTAGAGTTGAAGTGCGCCACGACGACACGGGCGCTGCCATTAAAATTCAAAAGTCCAGAGTAGGTTTCGCCTGAAAATGCAACAGGATTTTGATAACCCTCGACAGTCCCGTGATCCTCGGGAGAGCCGCAGGCGGCGGGAGTGGAATAAGCTCCATTACTGGTGCTCCAGCCATTGGTAGAAGCGGAAGCAGATATAACAACAGCTCCCAAAGCACCGGCCTCAGATAAGGTAAGAGACACGGTTCCGCTCGAAAGGGTGGCGTCGACTGTTACGTCACCCACGCTCCCGCTATCGCATTCTCCACCTAGATGTTCCAGCTGCATCTCGATTGTGCTGCGATTGCACGCCATCGGCTGAAAGACGAGGGCGCTGCTCCTATCGGCAAAAACGTGATTCCCGATGTGAGATAGATTGGTCTCCAAGGCGAAGCAACCACCCGACTCCGCAGAATGAAAGAAGAATGTCCATGACTCCTGCATGCTCAGAGGGGCAGAAAACCGACAGGTCAGCGCCCCGGAGCCGTGTATCATGCCTCCTTTGCCGGCGGCGGACGCGGTCACGATAATGGGCCCGCCCACCGCCAGGCAGGTGGCGATTCCGGTACTCGGATCGATGGACGCTACATTCGAATCTGACGATGCCCATTGCACCGGTAAACTCGACTGCGCGGTAGGTGCCTGATCGAAAGTGCCAGTGGCGCTGAAAGTCACCGTGCCATTCGGCGCAACCGCTTGACCGCTCCTCGGCTGTACACCCACACCGATTAGCTGACGTGTTCCCGCCCCAATCGTGGCTCCTCCACCGCCGCAACTGGCCAGCACCAGGCCAAGGAACGCTAAACTTCCCACCTCGAGACTCGAGACCACTCTTAGCCAGGTCATACTTGGACGTGAAGGGAGCTTCGCCTTATCACCTGTGAATGCATATCTGCCTTGAACCCTCGCGTCCTCTGCGTTCATGATCAGCTCCTTTTTTGTCGATTCTCCCGGGTTTCCTATGGAGCGCTGGGAGAGTCGCGGCGGCCGGCACACAGTCCCGCAAATCGGGCCAAGAGGCAATGCAGCGTGCTTCAATTCTTCTTTAACTCTTCATCAACAGGACTAGCTGGCTCAAAGGAGAGGAGTTAGTTCATCGCCGAGAGATATCTTTTGATCGGTTTCGTGCTGCCTGATAGTCTCGCGGATGGCGGTGAGCCTGTGCCCAGCCCGGTTTCCACATCGCGTCGACTAGCATTTGGCACTTTCGAAGCCGATTTGCATTCTGGCGAGTTGCGAAAAGGTGGGGTAAGACTCCGCCTGCAGGCACAGCCTTTTCAATTGCTGGTCATGCTTCTGGAGCGTCCAGGCGAACTGGTTACACGGGAAGAGATCTGTCAGAAGCTCTGGTCTACAGACACTTTTGTCGACTTCGATCGCAGTCTGGGGACTGCGATCAACAAGATTCGCGAGGTTCTCGAGGATTCTGCCACGGAACCCCGTTTCGTGGAGACGTTGCCTCGTCGTGGGTATCGCTTCATCGCGCCGGTCGTTCCTGTTGTCGAGCCCTCGGAGGACAAATCGCCCCCCCCGCCATTAGGGTTGACAACTGATAAGAAGGAGGAGAATCGAAATCCTTTCTCGCGGGGGCTCATCTGGATTAGTGCGTGCGTCGTTCTTGTTGCTTTTGCACTGCTTGCGTGGTATTCGCTTCGCCCCCACCCAATCGAGTCGATCGCAGTGCTCCCGCTGGCAAGTCTCTCCACCGACCCAAGCCAGCAATTTCTAGCATACGGCGTGACTGACGAACTCACGACGAACCTCGCACAGATCAACTCGCTCCGGGTGAGTTCACATACATCGTCCACTGCGTGCTCTGGCACCCAGAAGCCTGCTTCCCAGATGGCGCGTTGCTTGGGCGTCCAGAGCCTGGTGGAGGGTTCGGTGGTGAAATCCGGCGATAGGGTCCGCCTGACGGTTCAGCTCATTGATGCTGCTTCTGATCGTCATTTATGGGCACACACTTACGAAATCCAAGCGAGCAATATCCTCACCGCGCAAGGAGAGTTGGCAGGGGAGATTGCGCAGAGCATCTCAGCCGTCGTCACCCCGAAGGAGCGTGACCAGCTCTCTCGTCCTCACCCCATGAAGCCGGAGGTCGCAGACCTCTATTTCAGAGGGTCCTACGCGTTAACCAACCAGCATGCGGTTGAGGCAAGAGATCTTTTCAACCGGGCCACCGAGGTAGATCCGGATAGCGCCGAGGCTTGGGCGGGCTTGGCTGACGCGCTCCACACGATGGCTGTGTTTGGCGATCGCCAAGCCTTTCCCCTAGCCAAGGACGCAGCCAACAGAGCGCTGGCAATCGACCCTTCACAGGCGCAAGCGCTAATGGTGCTCGGCGTAGTTTCTAACGCGGACTGGAACCCAACAGAATCGGAGAAGTACTTCCGCCAAGCCATTGCCGCCCGCCCTAGTTATGCGAGGGCCCACGCGCTGTTCGGAGTTGTGCTGGCGCACCGCACGAAGTTTGACGAAGGCATCCAGCAGATCGAACTGGCAAGGCGTCTGGACCCTATTTCGGTAGAGACCAATGCTTTTGCCTGGCACGTCTATTTCTGCGCTCGAAAGTATGATGAAGCCATTGGTGTCATCCGCGCTGCCCGCGAAGCGGATCCCACCTTCGGACCTGCCCGTTGGCGCCTGTACGTGAGCTTAGAGCAAAAAGGTGAGTATCAGAAGGCTCTGGACACGGCTGACCCCGGCGACCCGGGGGTCGCGGGCCTCCGCGCCGCTCTCGCATCCGGTGGAGAGCGCGGCTACTGGCAGCAGAAGTTAGACAACATCCCGCCCAACGAACGCACCGGTGTCCACGCTGCTACCTGTTACATGCACTTGGGGAGGCGGGAGGAAGCCCTCAAAGCGCTGGAAGAGTCGTACCAGAGGCGGGGCCAGGATGTGAGTCTCTGGCTCCCGATCCGCGAAGAATTTGATCCCTTGCGGTCCGACCCGCGCTTTCAGAGAATGCTTGAGGGTATGGGGATCCCTTTCGATAGCGGTTTCCCGCACCGTGGAGGTTAGCGAATTTGTCTCACATCTTGCCCCATCCCGTTCTATAGTGAGGGCGACGTGAACGTGGAAAGCCGCTCCCCCGGGAACCCACCTACCCTATCCGATCTTTCACGCCGCGTACCAGGCCAAGCACAAGTGGAGAAGGTCTATGCCGAATCTGGGTGCGGTGGCGAAAGCCCAAACTGGCGAATTGACGGTTCCGATGGCGGAATGTGTAGCGGCCGGGTTGGTCATTTGCCTGTTGCTCCTGTCTTCGCCGGCTGTACAGGGGCAGACGCTGAGCGGCTTGCAAGGCACGGTGACTGATCAGTCCGGGTTACCGATTCCCAACGCTGAAATCACAATTACCAACACAGACACTGGCGTTCGCCGAAACACCATGACCAGTTCGGTGGGAAGTTATCACCTCACTGATCTGAATCCAGGCACTTATTCGGTTACGGTGGAGAAGCAGGGATTCAAGTCCTCTGTGCAGAAGAATGTATTCGTGCAGGCGGCGGCGAACTCGAGCGCGAACATCGTGCTGACCGTGGGCAATGCCCGCGAGACCGTCGAAGTGAATGCCCCCGAGATCTCGCTCCAAACCGAACAGGCATCGCTGGGCACCACAATCCAGCATAAGCTTCTCGAAGAGTTGCCGCAGCTCGTGGAGGGAACAGTCCGACAGATTGACGCTCATTTCATGTGCTTGGCACCGGGCGTCACGACTGTCAGTATGACAGATGGTGCATCGGCGCGGGGCGTGTCGTCAGTCGGGGGCATTCGCGGTGGATTAACGCCGGGAGTCTCGACGGACGGACGCATCAACGGTGGAGTTGATTTTCAGAATGAAGTGGTCTTTAACGGGGTACCCATCGCATTCGCGGAATTTCAGGGTCGCCAGTACTTCATCAATCCTCCATTCGATATGGTCAAGGAGTTCACCGTTCTGCAAAGTGCCTTCTCCGCGCAATATGGCCTTGGGCAAGGCGTGGCCCAGTATCAGTTTCAGTCCGGCACCAGTAAGATCCACGGAAACGCTTTTGCGGTTTATCGCGACGCGTTCTTCGACGCCGCGGGCGCGGTCAACGATGTGAACCCAAACGATCGAGGAATTATCGGCCAGCCGAATACGGATCACCAAGTCGATTGGGGCTTCACCGTTGGAGGTCCCCTGCGTATTCCCAAGGTGTACGGTGGGCATGACAGGACATTCTGGTTCGCGAGCATCGAAAAGTTTCGTCAGATTTCAGCGCAACCTGCGGTAACGGTTCCGACTCAAGCAATCGTGAATGGCGACTTCAGCGGATTGGTTGTTCCGGGTGAGACCACCCAGATCCCAATTTTTGTGCCCATTGCGTGGCAGGCTGACCCGTCGCTCATGCCCGCTGGATGCTCTCCTGGCGCAGCGCCCGGCGAGCAGTTCCCGGGCAATGTCATCCCGAGAAGTTGTTTCAGCACGGTTTCGAAATCGCTCATGGGGTTCATTCCCAAGCCTACGTCTTCAGGTGAAATCAATAACTTTCAGCCGGGCTTTATTCCAGTTCTGGCGCATACGGTCTGGGGTTTCACCGTCGACCACAATATGAACACGAGGCAGGCGATTCATGGAGCGTACTGGCGCAATCAGGAACAGATAGCGGGAGGTTTTGTCGACAATCCGCTGAACAACACAACCACGAACCATTGGTTTGGCAGTGGGCTGCTCGTGACTTACTCTCATGCAATTACACCTCGCTTGATGCTGTCCGCGGGTGTTAGTTGGATCACTGAGATCTTCAACTACCATCAGCAGAAGCCCATCGGTAGCTTTGCCGGGGTCGAACCCTCTCCCGGTGGAAAGGGATTTCTCCCGGGCATCAATTTTGTCGGGAGTCCATGGGAGCCCGTAAACTGGGGCACGTTCGGATGGCTGTACGCCATCAATCGAAAACATGGACTGGGAATAGCCAACAACTGGCTGTACGCGCGAGGTCGTCATTCCCTCAACTTTGGAATGGAGATTCGCCGCACTTTTCAGGATGACCAGGAATGTCAACAGTGTGCCGGCAATCTCTACTTCGACGCCAGGACAACGGCAGATCCAGTGAACGATCCTGGGGGCGGTTTTACGGGCAACGGGTTCGCGAGTTTCCTGCTCGGCAACGTCGACAGCGCGGTACGTTCAAATACACCGATGACGAGGTTGCGCAACTTCTATATCGCCCCCTATTTTCAGGACAATATAAAACTCACTCCGCGGTTTACCTTGAATCTAGGGCTCCGATGGGATCTGGCGTTTCCGTTCTCCAACGACAACAACACCAATCAGTTGGTTTTCTTCGATGCAACGAAGCCAAACCTGCACGCCATTGACCCCGCCACTGGCCAGCCGCGTCTAGGGGCGATGTCAATCCTGGGGAAAAACTGCAGGGACTGCTCCGGATGGAACCACCCGGATATGCAGTGGCGGCACCTCAGTCCTCGTCTTGGATTCGCGTATCAGTCGAACAGCAAAACTGTCATACAAGCAGGGATGTCATTCACATTCCTGAATACTGGTGCATTTGAGTATGGTACCAATCAGGTCGCTGTGAATTTTGGGAACAGCTTGAATGGCGATTTCACTCTGCAGAGTGATTCACAAATTCCGCTGGTTGGCCAGTGGGACACCAACCCACTTCCTTTACCATCCAGACCCTCGCCCGACTACTTGTTTGTAAATAATCCCAGTGAAATTCACAGGCACATCGACCAGGGCTATACCGAGTTGTTCAGCTTGGGAATGCAGCGGGAATTGCCCTGGAAGATGTTCACGTCAGTGGCTTATGTGCACACTCATGACTTGCACCTGCCTGCCGCCCTGATCCGCCGGAGTCAAGGCGATCCGAAGATTCCGGCGACCCTCTGCCCGGACGGTCTACTGCACGAAGCGGATTGCGTGTTGATAAAACAGACTTGGACATCTGATGCCGGACAGGCCATTTTGAAAGATCTTGGGTTCGGGCAATTCGAAGGACTCTATACACCGTACAACAATTACTTGAATGACTTCGGGGACAGACCCCTTGGCCGGGTTTTGGGGCCGTACCCGCAATTCCGCGATATCACAAATCCATTCGATACAACCGGAGCAGACAAATACGATGCACTCCAAGTCAGTTTCCAAAAGCGCACGGGGAGCGGCCTAACTTTGCTGGTGGCCTACACTCTGTCGAAGAGCTTCTCGAATACGGATAGCGCCGTATCGAGCTCCAACGTTCGAGGCCTGAACCAGTTCAATCCGGATGGCGAGTGGTCGGTGGCGCGCGACGATCGCACGCACGTACTCAGCATCAGCCAGGTTTATGAACTTCCGATCGGTCCCGGGAAAAAGATCCTGAACCATGGCGGAACCTTGATGAAGAACTTGCTGGGTGGCTGGGCTTTCTCCGGAAATTTCGACTACATAAGCGGTACGCCCGTAAAGATCACCGTAAACGGAACTCGTCCGCTGGGTTTCACCACCGCGGGCCGTGCCAATATAATGCCCGGCCCTTTCAACGTGAATTGGGACAATTACTACAAAGGACTGCCTGTATTCAACATAAACAAGTTTCAGTTTCCGGGTGCCTGGAGACCGGGTACAGCCGCTCCTTTCTATTCAAGCTTGCGCAATCCTTTTGAGAGCAACGAAACGCTGGGAGTGAGCAAGCGATTCTTCCTGGGCGAAAGAGTTCGAGCTGAGTTAAGGGTGGAGTTCGAGAATGTTCTCAACCGAATGAGAGTCTGCGGTGGCGATCGAATGGACAACAGTCCTTATGACGTGGCTGGACTCGACCCCAACAATACCAACTTCAATTTTGGAATCGTATCAGCGGGAACGGTTTGCCAGGGGAATATGCCCAGGCGAGGGCAAGCCTTCTTCAAGATCACATTTTAGGTGTCAGCGTTACTAGGGATGGGCCATCGACCGGAAGTCGCTCTTCTAGGCTTGGGAAGTGACACCGATCCACACCCATCGGCGCAATCTAGTGTTAATCTCCCGACGATAGCAGTTCGTCGTCCCAGCAATTTCCCAAAGGCTATTCCGCATCTTGCGCACAGCGAAAGCCCACCGTGCCAGAGCGATCCAGGCTCGGCGCCATCAACAGGTACTTCCCGTGCTCAATGAGTTTGTAGGCTTGGGGAAAGTACCAGATTGCTCCTTGGGGTTGATAGTAGCTTCCTCCCTTGAGAATGGCCGCGCGCGTGTGCTCATCTCGATACTCATCCGTCCATTGCCAAACGTTGCCAACCAGATCGGCAATCCCGAATGAACTGGCGCCCTTCGGATAATCACTTACTGCCGTCGGCGCCCTCATCATTCTGCCTTTCTCCGGAGTTGGCACAGCAGAGGCATCCCACTCCGTTCCCCATGGGTACAGGCGACCGTCGCCCCCTTGCGCCGCGTATTGCCACTCCCATTCGTGTGGCAACCGCTTTCCCGCCCATGCAGCATAGGCTCGAGCATCCTCGATGGAGACCCACGTTACTGGTTTGTTGCTCCATCCTTGTGGATAGTCGACGCCCTTCCAATCCCTCAGAAAGTTGTGCTCATCGTCTGGACGATAGTGGCTCGTGTCCAAGAACGTCTTGAACTCCGCGTTCGTGACCGGATACTTATCCACATAGAACGACTTTATGTGGACATTGTGTTGGTGGTATCGGCGGGGCGAATCTTCCCACGGGTACTGCACATCAACTCCCAGAGTGTTGAATCCTTCGATCTCAATCCCCTCGCACTGGAACAGGAAATCAGCTTCTGGAATCTTCACCATCCCCGAAGGAGCCGACTTCGCCGGTCTAGTGGGCGCGATGTCCACGATCTGTTGCTGCAGAACCGTCCATTCGTGCGAATAACTGCTTAACGGACGCGAAGAAGACGCAGTCCCCTCGGCAAGGGCTCGCTTCAGATTTTCTGGAAGCGGATCCACGGTGGCAAGCACCGAGCCAAAGCCACCGCCTTCCAGTACGAAACTGAGAACTGCAGTCTCTCCATCTCGCTCCGGCGATAACTCGACCCCGTGCCAGAGATCGTAGTAGCGCACTCCCTCGCTCCACGGAACACGCAACTGACGACCGCCGACATCGAATGGATTGCGATTAATCACTGTCCATACAGTGCGTCCGGACCCCTTGAATTTGCTGGCAAAAACTCCATGACGCATCGTGAGTGTGTGGGGTTCCCAGTCTGCACTCACCAGCAAATCGGATACAGCCCTTTCGATCCTGCTTACACGTCGCAATGCTTCGGCATCACGTGGCGTGATCTGATTCCATATACCCCAGATGTTCTCCCAGCTTACATATCCGATTCCGTTGAAAAAGGCTTCCTGCAAATCCTTGGTCTTATCGTGCGCCCACCGGTCCGTCATATTCACCATATGCCGGTGCTCCAGCCATTTATAACGACTCACCCCGGGAACGAAGCGGTAGTCCCAGAAACCCCAGGTCAGGTTGTTCCATTGCACGGCTTCATCGGAGGGGCCACCCTCGGGTTCCAGCGCGAGGGGATGTCCTGCAGTGTCCGAAGCGACACGAAATGCGCGTGGCACGCCTTCAAAGGTGTCGCCGTTGATTCCATCCGCTCCGACTTCCGCTAGCAATTTTCCAGTCACGACCCAGTCCTGCGTTCCCGAATCTCGAGTCCCGCGATCCCAGGGCAAGACCGGAAACAACACGCGCACGTTCCTGCGATGAAAGTCGCCAACCATCCTTTTGAGCGCTTCCACCCCTCCCGGCAGGTCCTGCAGCAGGTCGAACTGATTTCGGTTGTCGATTCCTAGATTTGGGTAGGGATGCCATATCAGCACACTGTCAATTCCGCCGTAGCGTTGATCTAGGTCGTCCAGATACCGGTCGACGGTGTAGCGCCGTTCCAGCGGATCGTAGAAATAGCGCTCCTCGACCATCATCTGAGGCTGGATGAAGCTGCTCTGCGTCCACTTAAGCTCAGGCCGGTCATACTCTGATCCGTCATAGCCGATGCGAACTCGCCGTTCGTCTCTCCAGTGGTCGATATCCGCCAGCCACTCCCGCAAATCACTCATCTGGCAAGGGCGCGGTGGATCGAGCCAAAGCTCAGGTTCAATGGCACACCTGGGCCCGGGAAACTGCTCGGCCTCGGGCGGATACTTTACGTCCTGTGCGCACAAAGCGACGGGGATCGCACACCACAACAAACATGTCACCACACGAGACCGGTAGTTGCACATGTGAGGAGCTCCGGCTGCCATATTAAATGGTGCCAGCACTGCTGATCTGGGAACAACCGGAACGAAGAATCGAGAAGCACGGAATCCCCAAAGTGCACGGTGAGCTTCCCGCCACGGTCGCCACGCACTCGTTTCCATCGATGGCGAAACCCTCATGCCCGAGTAGACTGAGGTCAGCGCCAACCAACCGCCAACCGGTGATGCCGCCGGTTACGTTTGCGATTCCACAAGGAGGTGTGCCGCCCACGTGATGACAACTGAGAATGCACCGAAAGAGTCCGCCAACCTCCGACTCCAGAATGTGATTCAACGCAACCGACGGGCCGAGAGGCTTGGCGTATATTCAATTTGCTCTGCCCATCCGAGTGTGATTGATGCAGGCTTGCGCCAAGCCCTGGCTGATGGCTCATTCCTTCTGATCGAGTCCACCTCGAGCCAGGTCAACCAGTTCGGCGGATACACCGGCCAGACTCCCGATCAGTTTGCCGCTGCGGTTCGCTTGGCTGCCCAGCGCTGCGGGTTGAGTGAGGGAATGCTCATGTTGGGCGGCGACCATCTGGGACCCTATCCTTGGCGAGACCAGCCGTCTGAAGTGGCCCTCGTGAACGCGTGCGATCTGGTTCGCGCTTGCGTGCTCGCGGGATATGGGAAAATGCACCTCGACGCCAGCATGGCGTGCGCCGACGATAACGGTGCCCGGCCTAGCGATGTCGTGATCGCCGAGCGAGCAGCAATGCTGTGCCGCGCAGCTGAAAGCGCTTACGCGGAGTTGCTGCCAGGATCGCCGCCACTCTTATATGTAATAGGTACAGAAGTTCCTACGCCCGGTGGAGAGACACAGCCAGGAGAGCCTCCTGAAGTAACCACGGTCGAGGAACTCCACTGCACGCTGCAAGCCTTCCGCACAGCTTTCGAAAGGAACGGAATCAAGCAGGCATGGGAGCAGGTGATCGGTGTCGTGGTACAGCCGGGCGTGGAGTTTGGCGAAAACGTTATTTTTGATTATGAACGCCGCAAAGCCCAACCCCTCTCCGCAGCTCTTCCCGAGCATCCTTGCCTGGTATACGAGGCTCACTCGACGGACTACCAGTCGCCAACCGCTCTGGGGCACATGGTGGAGGACCATTTCGGAATCCTGAAAGTTGGTCCAGCACTGACCTTTGGTTTCCGTGAAGCAATTTTCGCCCTGAGCGCGATCGAGTCCGAGTGTTTTGCCGGCAAGCGGGGATTGCAGCTCTCTCGGGTACGAGAGGCGTTGGAGGCAGCCATGCTGCGTAACCCGTCTTATTGGAGCTCATATTATCGCGGAACTGAGAAGGAACAACAGTTTGCGCGCGCCTTCAGCTACAGTGACCGCTGCCGCTATTACTGGTGTGATCGGGCGGTTCAGGAAGAGCTTGGCCGGCTGTACGGAAACCTTTCTGGCTCGTCTCTCCCTCCGACAGTAATCAGTCAATATCTGCCGTCGGAGTACGAAGCGATCCGTTCGGGCAGGCTGTCTGCAGATCCTAAGGCCATGATCGAAGATCACATTCGCGTTGTGTTGCGCCGCTATGCCGCGGCGTGTGGGACGCTTTCGGGATAGCCGCTCGCCTTATAATCCCGAAATTCTGAGCGAGTATTGTCCCAGGAGCCGCGAGTTCACGCCGCGGCTTCGCAATGGAGATATTGAACGAATACCTTTTGGTCCAAGTGAGGGCCGCTCATGGGTATGATCGCAGCCATGCGGTACACGTCATCCGCGCAGACTGCACTCTGCTGACTTTCTGCAAGGACACCTTGCCTGACCAGCAAACAAAGCTGGGTATAGCGGAGCCACACCGCAGGCAAATTTGCACCGGGGCTGCAAACCCTGGCCATCAAATCGACACTGACCATTGCGTCTTTGCCGACACGGCGCTGCGCCATATCTGCTGAGACCTTGTGCAGGCGTCTGAGATCGTCTTCGGCGACGGGTGGTATGCTTGCGCCTTCCTCTACTGCTTTGATGAAGGCTCTGAAGGACTCCAGGCGCTCACGCTGTTCGTCTGCCATCGCTTTATCCCCCGATGCGGATTGAAAACCGAGCAACGGTCGCCATCATCGGCGGCGGATTGCGGGTGCGAGGAGGAAACGGCGAGAAGAAACTTCGGGCCGTCCCCTGAGGCGTTTGGGACCGCCAACAAATCAAATTCGGCAGAATATTACCCGCGAAGGCTGGTTTCCGTCGGTGATCCTTGTCACAAACGGGCAATATTTGCTGGCGATGCCGTTGCTCGACGGAGGCCGATCCACTGAAGGTGTGGAAACGAAAATTTTGCTCCAGAAAAGGGGGTAGATCACCACTTATGCGAATCCGCGTTCACCTCCTATAGCGCTGCCACACCGCGTTCCTGATTCCGAATGCGGATCGCTTCCTCCACTTTTGTGAGAAAAATCTTCCCGTCTCCGATTTTGCCTGTCGCTGCGGTTTGCAGGATAGCGCCGACTGCAGCGTCCACTAAGCTATCGTCCATGACCGATTCGATCTTGATTTTCGGAAGCAAATCCACAGAATATTCCCGGCCACGGTACATTTCAGTGTGTCCCTTCTGCCGGCCGTGCCCTCGGACTTCCGAGACGGTGAGACCGTCAATTCCCAGTTCGGAGAGAACTGCTTTTACGGCTTCCAACTTGCTTGGCTGAATGATCGCTTCGAGTTTGGTCATCATTTCTTTTCACTCCCATCGCTCAGAACTGATTTCATACGTTCCGGAACAGACTCCTCGTAAACATCAGGCTTCATGCAGTGCTTCAGTACGCCACTGCTGGCCAAGCGGTCCGCCAGTCACGGTCACGACGACACGCAGCACGATTCGGGCGACTATTGGCATTAGAGAGTGGAAGCAGAGAATGCTCTCTGCTTCCATTCAACAATTCCCTCACCCATTCACAGTTCTCGGCACCGAACTCGGAGCGAGGACCGGCTTGGGCTCAGGTCGTGGTACTTGCTGCGAGAGACCGGACGGAGCCCCCAGAGCGGTGATCAGATATTCGGGATACGCGGAAATTCCGTGCTCATGCAAATCGAGCCCGTAAAGCTCCCCTTCCTCGGAAACGCGCAGCAAGCCCGTGGCGTTGACCAGATACATCAGAGCCAAGGCCACGGAGAATGTGGCCAGTGTGATCACCAGGCTTCCAACTGCTTGCGCAACCAGGACCTGCGTGCCGCCGCCGTAAAACAGTCCCTTCAGCGCAGCGGAATTGTCAGGAGCCACGGGACCGGTCGCTCCATACTTGCCACAGGCAAACAAGCCCAGAGAAAGTGTGCCCCAGATGCCGCAAATACCATGCACGGGAACAGCTCCGATGGGATCATCAATACGCAGCCACTCCAGCAGTTCGACGCCGAGTACGACAATCACGCCGGCAACGCCTCCGAGAAGTATCGCGCCCGTCGGACTGACCCAATAGCAGGGACAAGTGATGGCGACAAGGCCGGCGAGAAATCCATTCGTGGTGAAGCCAGCGTCCCATTTCTTACTGGACATGTAAGCCCAGAACATCGCAGTCAGCCCCGCAGCGCAGGCTGCTAACGTTGTGTTGGCAGCTACTCGGCCGATCCCTTGAAAGTCCATCGCCGACAAGGTGCTGCCAGGATTGAAGCCGTACCAACCAAACCAGAGAATCAATCCGCCGCTGATCGCGATCGTCAAGTCGTGTGGGAGCATGGGCGCTCCACCATCCTTTTTGAAAGTTCTTCCCAGGCGTGGGCCGAGAACAATGGCGCCAGCCAGGGCGATGAAGCCTCCGATGGTATGAACAACGGTAGAACCTGCAAAGTCGTGGAAACCCATGCCGAGAGAGGGAAAGAAATGGCCGTCACTCCCCATCGTCGCGAGCCAACCGTCCGGGCCCCAGGCCCAGTGACCGATGATCGGGTAGATAAAGCCAGAGACGCCGACACTGTAGATCAGGTCACCCACAAAACCGGTTCGCCCGATCATTGCTCCTGATGTGATGGTGGAACAGGTATCGGCAAACGCGAATTGAAAGAGCCAAAACGCAAGGAACGCAACCCCGGTGGTCTCATAGGTATCGGGTGCTCCTTGCAGAAAAAACCAGTGATAGCCGATGAAGCCATTGCCATGGCTGAACATGAAAGCAAAGCCGAAGGCGTAGAACAAAAGGCCGCAGAGACAAGTGTCAACCACGCATTCCATCAGTACGTTGACGGTCTCCCGTGAACGGCAAAAGCCCGCTTCCAGCATTGTGAAACCAACCTGCATGCCAAAAACGAGAAATGCGGCGAGCAACGTCCACACCGTGTTCATCGGGTTTACTACGTCTGCGGCTTTGATTTCCGCATCCGCTGCGTAGACATGCGCAAAGCACAGACCTGAGATCACGGTAATGGTCAGCAACACGACCGCTATCCCGAGGACCTTGCCGCCGAACAGCACGCCGGCATAGCGACGCCATTCTGGATCCTTCATCCGGACAGCCAGCCGGGAGAGTTTCTGCGAGAAAGACATCCTCATTTCTCTTCCTCGAAAGCCACGCCTCATGTTCTGCTCCTTTTCCATTTGAAAGTTCGATTTGCAGCCTCTAAATGCAGCTGCCTTTCGATTCCTGGTCCTGTCATCCGCCATGGCCAACGCGGATATCTTCATCTGCCTGAGCTTTCACAGCTCAGCTGGGTTCCTCAATCCGGAGCGACTCCGTCTCCGGGGCTCCGTCCGCGCATGCCCGCTCCGCATAGATCTGCGACCAATTGCAGGGACGATCCCATCGCGCCGAGCAATAGCAGCACACCCCAAACGGGATGCACCGACAACGTGAGCAAGCCGACAACTAAAACGCCGTACGAGATCAGCACTGCAACCAGAGAGACTCGTTGCGGTTGTGTCATGGTTGCTCTCCTCCGATTTGGTGGGTCACGGGAAGTCCACAGATGAAACAGTGAGGCCCCACCCTCATTTCACTGTTCGCTGCAATCGTTTTCGACTCCACCTCACATTGGAGCGGGGGGCGGCTAGGGTGCTGACACCAGGGGTTAGTTGGGTTTGTGCCCCAGCCGCTGATCCCCACATAGCGGGCCGCCCGGGTTCTGGCAGTCCGGATAAAGTCAAAGAAACTGGCGGCTTCGAAGCCCATACCCTTACTTTGCCTCCCGGCTGTCAAACGTGAAGACCAGTCCTGCCGTGAGTGTGTTCTGATCCAGAACAGGATTGCTGCCCTTCAGGAACACTGGTTGATTCGACATATCTCGTCGGAATTCGAAACGACTGATGATGTGGTGCGCCATAAGCCGCTCGAACGTTGCGGTGAACTCATTGAAGTGGGTTGGAACTAGCGTGCCGGTGGTGAAGCCGTCGTGATCGTCGTAATACTCATAACGCGTGACGATGGCCGAATGGCTGTTGAGGGCATACTTGACGTATCCAGCTACGCCCGTCCAAAACACCGGATGTGAAAAGGCATTCGTTGCAGGATCGATGATGAACCGGTCACCTCTTCCGTAATCGCCATTCACGATGAACGACAGCTTGCTGGTGGGCGAATAAGTGATTACCGTATCGCTGAGTTGGCGCACATTGCTGTTGAGACTGTTCTGCTCCGGCCCGATCATGTAATTCTGAACAATCCCAAACTTCTTATTGGGATTCCAGCCAAAGCCGATGCCGTAGGTCTTTCCGGTGTTGTTATCCACGACATTGTTCCAGCCATTCACGAAGAACCCGCTGAGCGAGTACTTGTCATTGAACGCGTACTTCGCCCGCATTCCGAAGTGGTAGTAGGGAATGGCATAGGAGAAGAGCAGTCCGCGAGAATAGTTCCAGTTGTCTTTGGTCTCGATGACTTCCGCTCCATGCGGCGTCACGAACTTGCCGACATCCACTTGCAGGCCCTTGCCCACGGGTGCGAGATAGGAAAAGTAGGCTTCCTTCAAGTATTGATCGAAGCCCAGGCCGCCATGATCGGAGCCGTTAACCGCGTTCATTGCCTGCCCGAACCCTAAGGCCACGTGGTAGCCGGTGCGGCTGTTGGTAACTTCGGGAGCCTTGTCGACGACGAGTTCCACCAGATTCAAGCCAAACTGATTCGTGCCTTCATCAAAGAAGCGCAGGCCATTCGTCTGCGACGCAGGGTTGTTGAAGTTTTGTCCGTAGTACACATCGACGAATCCACTCAAACTGGTGGGTCCGAGCAGTCCTGCAAGCGAGGGAGTAGTTACTGGAGACGTACCTGCTCCTGCCGAAGTGCTGCTTACGAGATTGTTTGTCGCAATTGCGGGATCTGGCTGCGTATAAGACTTGCCGGTGTCCTTTTCTTTTTCCTGATTCTTCAGGTTTGCAACTTCCGTGCGGAGTTCCTTCACTTGCCGTTCCAGATCTTCCAGGTGTTGGATCATGGTCTCGTTAGACAGAGAGGCCGAGCTGATCTCTTGTCCACGACTCACTGGCACAAATAGCAGACCGGTAATAGCGATCACGGCTCCTGCACGACATCCACTTCTCATCTCGGTGTCCAGCTTTCTCCCCTGGTACATACAACGGACAACCGTGCGCATCCGCTGTCAGCAAGGCGAAAGTAGCGAGGTGGAAGTTTTTAGTCCAATGCATGTTTTTGCTGTCGCTTATCGAAAGTTCGCTGAGAACGAAAACTTATGAGCGCAATAAATATGACTTATTACTGATGCGGCCCCAAGAGCGCAGAATGGAGTTGATTCCGTTTCGCATCAATACGACACAGTAATGCGAAACCATTGGGAATTTTGACTGTCGCCGAGCGGCTACGCTGAGAAGAAGAAGATTCTAGGAATCATACGTGTCGAAACACTTGGGGTTGTTTTCAACAGTAGTTTGCATGGCCAGATCGTATCGGACTAATTGATATTTTTCATGAGCGCGACCTATTGGCAGCTTGGGGGTGGGAAGATATTCTGACCCACATCTTGCCGACGACAAACGCCGCCTGAAACTGCCTTGCGATTCTAAGTAGGGCGCTTTCGGTGTGGCTCTCTGGAACGATCCTCCCTGCCGGATCAGTCAGTTGGTCACGTTTTTTCCGAGACCAGGAATCCAGTGCAACGCGTTCGCGCGATAGATTTTCCGCAAAACCGGTTCGGGCAACTTTAGGCCTTGCACTTTTTTCCCATTGAGGTCGAAGGTTTCGCCGGTGGCAAAGTAACGCCAGTCGCGCGCATACACCTCTTCCCACGATTTGACCTCTTCATCGGCTTTCGCATCTGCGAGCAAGTCCAGGTCAGTGCCGTACAGCACGCGATCCTGATATTTAATGAGGAACGCACGCACTGTGTCGGGAGGCATCAGCATCAAGTACTCCATACGCGCCGCGGTATCAATCGCGAAGTTCGGATAGCGATCGAAACGGGTGGCAATGCCGTCCAGATCCCTCTCCATGCTCCCCAGGTGGACACCCACCATGCGGAGCTTTGGATTCTGCTGGAGAATATGATCGCGCGCTTCTAGAATCGTGTTCTTCGCAGGAAAGCCCGGCTTGTCCCCCACCAGCCACTGCGGGTTCTCCTTGTAATACGGCCAGGAAGGATCGTTCGGGTCGGGCGGACCCCACGCCACGTTCGGTTCGGCCACGTGCGACATCAAGGTCTTTGCGTGCTTCTGTATGCTGGCATAGATGGGAGCGAATTTTGGGTCGTCGGGCAGGATGTATTCGCCGTTGGCGTCCTTGATCTCCATGCCGATGTTCTTCCAGATCTTGACGGCGATTGCGCCATCCTTGAAATCTCTTTCAATCTGCCGGATGGCTTCCTTGGGAAAGGTTGGATCGTTGAACTTGTAGGGATCAAACGTCGTGCACATGGCGACGTGTCCTTTGCTCGATCGCACCAGTTTCCTGGCGTCATCGATCTGCGACTGAAGCTCTTTGCGGTACGACAACGTGTCATCCATCACGAGAATGTTCATCAGTTTCAGATTCAGCTTCTCCAGCATCGACTGGAAGGCGGAATCGGTTTTGAACACGTGCACATGCACGTCAACAGGATGCAGGGCCGCCAACGATTTCAGAGCTAGCTCGTCTGTGGTGGGCTGAGGTGCGGCGGCGGATACGCGGCGGTCGACTAACAGAATGCCTGCAGCGGTGATCAAAGCGAGAATCAGGAAGAGCGCGCGATTCACTCGCATAGAAGCATCTCCTTTATGTCTACAGCAGGACCGATTTGATGCCCGTCAGTTCGCAGAAGTCTGCGAGTGCAGGATACAGGTGAGTGCCATAACCTAAACACGCGTACTCGTTCGTCCAATTCTGCAAAAGCTGCTCCATGTCGCAGTGTGCAGTCACGAAACCGTGCGGCCAGAACGGAATACCGCATTCGTCCAGGCGGCTCTTGATCTCACTGGCCGGAGGTTCGAAGACGGTAGCTCGGGTGATAACCATTTGGAATTCCCCGTTCACCCGGCCCAGTCGTGCGAGCACGCCCTCTCCGACCTTGCAGATCAACTTTACCGACAAGCCGCCGGCCTCGCCTTCGGTCGGTATTCCATGTTCCGCGAATCCCGCCGGGCCCAGTTTCCCGGCCAGCGACGGAGGACACGCCCCATCTCCGATGATCTTGATTTCTTTTCGTTGCACATCCACGTGCTGCAGATCGCCGTAGTACACAGGTTCCTTGCTGAGTTTGGTTAGCAGCAGGACGGTAAGAGCGGTATTGAAATCGCCCAGTGTGGACGTGCCATGACCGTCATCCAGCATCATGCTTTGCGCGAAGCAGGTCGCGGCGTAGTGATCGCCGAGCCCGGGAAAAGATTGGATGGTATAAAAGTCGAATTTCTCCTGCTCCACAATTTTTTTCAATGCGAGATAAAGACGGATCGACTTCTCATTCACTACCGACGCCCCCGGGGACATTCCGAATAACTTTTGCAGCCGCGGTTTCAGGCCATCGATCTCTTTGCTCGTGATTTCCTCCGCAGCGCGGATCACCGCCGTCGTGTCGCGCGAATCGATATCAACGCCGAACATGCGCATCCACTGCGACGGATCGGCTGCCCCGCATGTCTGGCCCATGCCACGTCCGCCAAAAGTTCCGATGGTGGAGAGGTTCAGCCAGTTCTTCATGTGTGCAGCACGGGCATGGCTGACGATTTTTCCCACCGTGGCCGGATCGTCCGCGGCCCCGTAAATGAATTTGTGCGGCACGCCAATTTCGAGCAGCCCGCCGTGCATGACCAGACCGCCCACCGGACGCCAACCCTGGGAGCCGGGATGAGTCCACAAGACAAGTCCCTTGCCGGTGGCCGTATAATCGCGGATCGCACCCACCAAATGCGCCGCCCACACCCAGGTTCCGGAAAACATCACGACCGCATCGATGTCCGGATCGTTCTTCATGCGCCGCATCGCCGCAATCGCTTCATCTTTCGACGCGATCACGGTCTCATGCCGGACGACCTTCAGGCCGGCTGCGGCCAGAGCATTATGGGAACCTTCGACGATGGCATCGTCAATAAAGGGCACCCCCGCCGGATCTTTCAGTCCATCCTTGTGAACACCGTACACGATGAATCCAATCGTTGGCTCGATCATGAGTCCCCCTCGGCGTTAGCTGCAAATGATTCTCTTAGTCTGGCGAGGCTGGTATAGAGAAGCCGGTACCGCTCTGTGTAGCCGCAGTATTGATCAGCGACTGCCGCATCCGGTTCTACGGTGTGCGCCACATGCACCAGTTGCTCGACGGTGCGTGGGATATCGCTGTACTTTCCAGCGCCGGTTCCCGCGAGAATCGCCGTTCCGAGGCACACTGCATCGGAGCTTGAGGTTCGATGCAGGCGACAACCACTGAGGGCAGCACGCAAGTCGAGCCCAAGTTTGGAGCGGCATCCGCCGCCGGTAATGTACACATCCCGAAATGTCCCAGTGACGCGTCCCAGTAGTTCTGCCATCGTCGCAAACTCACAGGCCAGGCCTTCCAGAATTCCTTTGTAGATGTCAGCTGCGCTGATTGCCGGACGCAGCCCCGCGATGATACCGCTGGCCTTCGGATCAAAGTCGGGATTGCAGGTGCCCAGCAGATGCGGAGTGATGAGAAGTCCGCTCGGCCCGGCGGGGGCGCGGCTTTCCCATGTGGAGCAGACGCGATCGACGGAGTGCTCGGCCTCCGGCCTCTCGTCTTCCAGCAGATGCAGGAACCAGTCCAGCATGATGCCCGAAGGAAAATAGGCCAGCGTCACATACCTATCGGGCACAACGTGGCAATAGGTATTGAGGTTGGCCGCGTAGGCAGTTTCGTTGATGACCGGCTCCCTCGAAGCTGCGAGTAGGCATTCGTAAGTGCCGAGCGACGCGGAAACCCGGCCGGGTTCGATCACGCCCATGCCCAAGGCTGCGCAGGGCTGATCGTGTCCCCCGAGGACCACGACGGTTCCGGGGGACAGTCCGAGATCGATTGCAATTTGCCCAGCCAATTGGCCCACCACCGTGCCCGCAGGAACCGGCTTCGGAAAACGATCGACCTCGAGATGGTATGCGGAAAGGATTTCGTCGGACCAAGTCTTGCGGCGTACGTCAAAGGCCAGGAAGCGGGAAGCCAGCGAGTAGTCTACGCAGGGCGGCATTCCAAGCCGCGCGACAAGGTAGCTGGGAACCGGCAAGAACTGGTGAACCTTGGCAAAGAGTTCCGGTTGATGCTCCCGCAACCACAGAATTTTCGGAACGGGATACATCGGATGAACAACCAGGCCCGTGATCTCGAAAATACGCTTCGGATCCAGAATCTTTTTCAGGCGCTCGGCTTGTGCGACCGCCCGGTTGTCCATATTCAGGATCGCTGCCGACAGCGGCTGGTTGTGACGGTCCACGGGAACAAAAGTCTCGCCGTGAGAACTGATCCCGACCGCCTCAATGGGATCGTTGGTGACAGTGCCGGAGAGAATTCGCGTCACGTGGCAAAAGGCCTGCCAGAAAGTATCGGCGGGTAGTTCAGCCCAGGCGAGAGCGGGGATCGTGGGAGTGTAGGAGTGGCAGGCTTCGCCGAGAACTCGACCATCGAGCGCATGGACCACCGCTTTGCAGCAGCTCGATCCCATGTCGATGGCTAGCAGGCTCATCGCTTACCTTTGCCGGGGTGCTTGGCTGCCTAACACGGCGTGCAAGCGCTGCATCAGGGTGGGAAGGTTTTCAGCCTGGAACACATTCCTGCCGAAAAATACGCCCGCTGCCCCGGATTGCACGATTCCCTGCGTGACTCTGAGGATGTCGTCGTCGGAACCGGTTCGTGTGCCCCCCAGGACCAGAATCGGGATGGGACACGCATCGATCACTTCTCTCATGGTGGCCGGATTGCCCGTGTATTCGGTCTTGATCACGTCGGCCCCCAGTTCCCCCGCAACGCGCGAATGCAGTTTCAGCCATTCTGGGTCCTGGGGGTTGCGCGCAGCCTTGCCACGCGCCAGCGATTCGACAACAAGCGGCATCCCGAGTTGCTCACATTCCCGGGCAATTCGGCTCACTCTCTGAACCTCGCCCCTTTCAAAGTCGACATCGCCGCTGCCGAGGACGAGAAACGTGATGACGGCGTCGGCTGCTGCGCGCATTGCATCTTCAGGATGCCCGACCAGACAGCTGCGAAAGTGCTCGGCAGGATTGATGGGCGCCGTGCCCAATGCCGTCGTCCAATCGAGACGAGCGATGAGTGCCGGCAGCCCCTTGGTGCCCCGTACGGCGTCTGCCACGTACCGAAAGTTGCCGAGATTGAGAAGGAGTGCATCCGCTCTGCCTTCGACAAAGCGGCCGATCTGCGCCGCCGGATTAATGGTTCCGGGGATCGGCCCGTGAACCAGAGCGTGATCAAAGGCCACCACCAGGCTTCCGCGGTCGGAATGAAGAATGCGGCGAAGACGTATGTTCTTTCCAGGTTGACTCACGGGCCTCCCAGGTGAAACGATACACTGGCTGGAAATGTAATCGTCAGGCCCATGCTTGTCAACGCGTTCCTCATTTCTTTTACTTTTTTTCGAGCTGCGCTCACTGGATGCAACTCCATAGAAGCTTGTACCATTCGACCGCTCATCGGAGAAGATTGCATGAGTCAATTTCGCAAACGCGATCTGTATGAATGGTGCAAAATCCCAGCCCGGGAGTTACCGGATCATCCCAGGCGCAGGGTACCCTTCCGGATGGTGCGCGATTCGTCAGAGATGGGCCAACTCATGGCTGCAGAGTTGGTCGAGATCATCGAAGCGAACAATCTGAAAAAGATCCCAACGCGCGCCATCATTCCGTGCGGGCCGAAATGCTGGTACGAGCCGTTTACAAAGCTCGTTAATGCACGCGGAGTATCGCTTCGTCAGCTTAGTGTGTTTCACATGGACGAGTGTCTGGACTGGCAGGCCCGTCCTCTGCCTGCAAATCATCCTTACAATTTTCGTACCTTTATGGAGCAGCACTTCTACGGTGGAATCCGCCCGGACCTCGCGGTACCCGAAGAACAGCGGTTTTGGCTGCTGCCGTCGACCGCCGACGCAGTCACAATTGCGATCGATGCCGCCCCCATCGACGTCGCGGTGGGCGGGTGGGGACAGGACGGACACGTAGCTTACAATCAGGCCCGCCGTCATCCATACAGCGCGATTTCTCTGGAAGAACTCGCGGCCTCCACCATCCGCGTACAGGAAAACAATTCCGACACCATTCTGGCGCTTGCACAACGCTCGTTTGGAGGCGCCTATCAGTTCGTTCCCCCGATGTCGATCACGCTCGGCTTGAGGGAGTGTCTCTCTGCCACAAAAGTGCGCGTGTACAGCGACACCGGCTCATGGAAGCAAACCGCCTTACGGGTTGCATTGTTCGCCGAACCGACACCGGAATATCCGATGACGCTGTTGCAGCGGCATGCAGATGCCTTGATCACTGCGACCGAAGAAACGGCCAGTCACCCGATCAGCGAGAATCCGGACTGGGATCTTCTCTAGGAGACGGCATGCGCGTTCTGCGAATCGACGAGCATTCTCCCTTTCGGCAACTGATTGGAGTCGGCGGTCTCGGCACGGGCATGTTTTTTGCTCTCCAGGGCGATCACACGCTGGGCCGCCATGAAAGCCGCTTGGGGAACCTATTGGATGTGCGCGATTACTGCAAACTGCATATCGTGACGCACTATGTCGCGAAGTTGTTGGGCGCCACTCAGGGCCAGTTTCCCGTAATGCCCATCGGCAAGGTTGGCGATGACGCTGCCGGTGCATTCGTTTTGCGCGAGATGCGTCACGTGGGCATGGATACGCGTTTCGTGGAAGTGGTCCGCGGAAAGCCAACTCTATTCAGCGTGTGTTTTCAGTATCCGGACGGCAGCGGGGGCAATATCACGACGGACAATTCGGCGACCGCCGAACTGTCGGAGGAAGATATTGACCGAGCCGAATCTCTGTTTCAGCCTGTCGGTCCAAGGACCATCGCGTTACTGGTACCAGAAGTGCCTCTCACTTGTCGGCAGCATTTCCTTGCCGTGGTTCGGCAGAAGGGTGCGTTCTCGGCGGCTTCTTTCGTTTCAGGCGAGATCGCCGATGCCAAACGATTGGGGATGTTGGACCAGTTGAACCTCGTCGCTCTGAATGAAGAAGAGGCCGCGGACCTGGTCGGTGAGGCCTTCACTCCGGATAGTCCGGAGGGTTTTCTGGACAGGCTCTTTCGCCTCGTAACTTTGACGTACCCCCAGCTTGCGGCGGTCATGAGTGCTGGCAAGAATGGTGCGTATTTCATCGACCGTTCGGGATGGAGCCACTCCCCGTCGCCGAGAGTAGAGGTCGCATCCACCGCAGGAGCGGGGGACTGCCTGCTGGGTGGAATTTTGGCTGCGATGGCTGCCGGAATTCCTCTCCCGCGCGGTCGGCAACGGCCAGCGACAGAACCACTGTTAGAAAATGCACTTGATTTCGGCGTTCTGCTGGCCAGCTACAAAGTCTCATCCCCCCATACCATCCATCCGGATGCCTCGCTAGGCGAACTGCTGCGATTCGCGGAACGACTCGCAGTACCCGTAGCTTCCGAGGTTGAGCAGCTGATAACCGGGAGAGAGATCGCCAAAGCAAGCCACTGATTCGATCAGGAGTTGCCAGCAGCCTCGAGCTTTCGGCTTGCGGCGCGTGACTTGCCCGACGGCGCCCAGCCCTTTTTGGCTTGACAGTCCCGTTGGCGCGGGTATATCAAGGTCCCTCAGTGAAACGTTACACTTCGATTCCCTGCGCAGCCTGAGTGTGGGAGGTTTGATGTGATTCTTATCGGCCCCGCCGCTTCATACCTCAAGCACATTCCAGCCGCAGCGCGGTTCTCCGCGAGCCTCCTGGCGTTGACCCTGATTGCATTGATGGCTTGCACTCGAAAGGAAACAGCTCCTAAAGCCGACGTCGGTTCCGGCTCCCGAATACAGATCACATCCGTCAATTCCGGGCCTTTGGTTATTCGAACTGCTTCCGCAGAATTCCGTTTCTATCCGGACGGGTATCTTCAGGCTGCCCTCCTTCGCGGAAGCGAAACCCTGACTCTCGATGACCCGCCGCAGACAGCTTCGGGAAGCAGTTCGTTAACCATCGGCGGAAAAGAGATTTCCGACTTTGCTTTCGACGTGGAGCACGCGAAGATCGACGCGGCTTCGGGACGATTGGGCTCAATCGGCAAAAAGGTTGAGATCACCGGCAAAAGCATTTTCCTTCCTGAAATTCAAAGCACGGCCATCCTGGAGATATACGACAGCTTCCCGGACGTCGTTCTCACTAGCATCTCATTCAAAAACTCAGGAACTAAAGATGTTTTTTTCGACAAGGTCACGACGCAGCGTCATGTTCTCAATGCTTCTCTCTCGGACAAAAATGCCGATCCCTATTCCATGTGGTCGTTTCACGGATCGAGTGAGGCGTGGGGAAAGGATGATGTGGTTGCATTGAAAGCGAAATATACGCGTGACAATCCGATGCAAACCATGCTGCACAACGACGAAAACCAGACTGGCGGCGGAATTCCGCTCACCGCGTTCTGGACGGGAGCCGTCGGCGAAGCGATTGGACACGCCGAAACCGTTCCCTTGAAACTCAGCATGCCGGTGAAGACGCAGGCGGACCAGCGAGTGAGCGCTTCCATCGCGCTCGAAGGTCCCGTGACCCTGCATCCGGGAGAGACCTACACCTCGCCGCTGACTTTTCTTACCGTGTTCCACGGTGATTTCTACGAACCTCTAAGCACCTATTCGAAGTTTCTGCAGAAGCGTGGGTTGAGTCTTGCCCACCCCACCGAGGCTGATTACCAGGTAAATTGGTGTGGCTGGGGATATGAAATGGATTTCACGCCCAAGCAGATGGTGGAGACAATTCCGAAGCTGAAGGAACTCGGCTTGAAATGGGCGACCCTGGATGCAGGTTGGTTTCGCGCACGCGGTGACTGGGAGCCTCGCAAAGACACTTTCCCGGATGACTCTTTACAGAACGTCGTGAAAACCTTTCACGACAATGGAATCAAGATCACGCTCTGGTGGATTCCCTTGGTTGCCGAAGACGGCCGGGGAAAAGACATTCTGAATCACCGCCGCTACCAGCTATCGAATGTGGTCAGAGATCATCCCGACTGGTTGATTTTAGGCAAAGACGGCAAGCCGGCGCGCGCCACTGCGGACCTTGGCGCTCTTTGCCCTGCCCTCCCCGAAGTGCAGCAATACTACAAACAGATCACCCAGCGCTTCATTCATGATTGGGATTTCGACGGACACAAGCTCGATTTCTCATACACCGTTCCGGCTTGCTACAACCCGAAGCATCATCACAAATCTCCCAACGATTCGATTGCTGCTGTAGGAGACGTTTACAAAGTCATCCTCGACACCACGCGCGCACTAAAACCCGACAGCGTGACCCAGGCATGTCCGTGCGGAACTCCCCCCAGCCTCGCTTGGCTGCCCTACATCGACCAGGCAGTGACGGCCGATCCCGTCGGAGCGCGCCAGGTTCGCCTGCGCACGAAAATGTATAAAGCGCTCCTTGGCCCGCAGGCCGCTGTGTACGGCGACCATGTCGAACTCACCGAAATGGAATTCAGCAATACGCTCCACGAGGTCGACAAAGGGCGTGACTTCGCATCTGAAGTTGGCGTCGGCGCTGTTGTCGGCACGAAATTTACTTGGCCAGACTATGGACCGAAATTCAAAATGGTGGAACTGACGCCGGAAAAAGAGCAGCACTGGAAGAAGTGGATCGATATCTACAACTCCAAGATGCTTTCTCAGGGCGATTTCCTTGATCTCTATACCTACGGCTACGACACGCCCGAGGCCTACGTGATTGCCAGGAACGGGCACATGTACTACGCCTTCTACGCTCCCGAAAAGCAGAAAGGCTGGTCCGGGGAAATCGAACTTCGCGGGCTTAAGCCCGGACGTTACACGGTGCACGACTACGAGCAGAACAAGGAACTAGCAGTTGTGGATGCTGCCAGTCCCCGGTTGAAGGTCTCATTCAATGAGCACTTATTGCTCGAAGCTGATCCGCAGTAAAGTTTCGTCCGCCAATCGTCAGTTGTCGGTCCGGGGTGGCAACTAATGCCACAAGTAGGAGGTCGCTCATGTTGAACCGTTTTCGAAATCTATGTAGCGCAACCATAGCCTTAATTGTAGTGGCCGGAACGGCCTTCGCCCAAAAAGACATGGGAAGCATCCTCGGCACGGTGCGGGATACCTCCGGCGCAGTTGTGCAGGGAGCCAAGGTAACGGTCACGGATGCCGATCGTGGCACCACTTTCGAGACGATGACGAACGTGACCGGTGAGTATGCGGCCAATCCCCTCCGCATCGGGCGCTACAACGTCACGGTCGAAAAGCAAGGATTTCGCAAACAGGTGGTCGGCCCGATCGAGGTGAACGTGCAGGCCCGGGCGGAAGTGAACATATCTTTGCACGTGGGCCAGATTGCGGAAACCATCACCGTAACTTCGGAAGGTCCACAGCTCGAAACGGAGACCTCCGAACTCGGACAGGTCGTCAGCGGCAAGCAAGCCACGACCCTTCCCCTTAATGGCCGCAATTTCGCGCAACTGGCGCAACTGGCGGCTGGTGTTGCTCCGGCAGAACCCGGATCACGAACGGAAACCAGCTTCGGGTTCAGTTCCAACGGAGCGCGCGCCCTACAGAACAACTATCTGCTCGACGGCATCGACAATAACGCGAACCTGGGTGACGTACTCAACGGCAGCGCCTACGTTATTCAGCCTTCGGTCGATGCGATCGGCGAATTCAAGGTCCAGACCAACTCCTACAGCTCAGAATTCGGCCGCGGCAATGGCGCCATCATGAACGCCGTCATCAAGTCCGGAACGAATTCATTTCACGGCAACGCCTACGAGTTTTTCCGCAACGATAAGCTGGACGGACGGAATGCCTTCGACTTCCTCGGGCGGCAACCGTATCAGCAAAACCAGTACGGCGCTACCTTCGGCGGGCCGATCATCAAGAACCGTACGTTCTTCTTTGTCGACTACGAAGGCCTGCGCATCCGGCAGGCGCGGCCACAGCTTCTGCTGCTTCCCACGCCCGAACAGTTGGCCGGTGATTTCTCGAGCTTCCTGGATTTGAACACGCCAATTGTTGATCCGGTCAGCGGACTGAACGTTCTCGACTGCAGCGGCAACCAGACCTACCAGGGGGAAATTTTCGATCCGCACCTGACGCAGACCGTCGCTCCGAGCGGTAATTTCCCCAATGGCATGTGCGGATTTCCGGTGGCAGCCACCGCTGGCGGCGTGCCCACGAACATGATTCCCGGAAGTTCCATCGATCCGGTAGCCGCGGGGCTGGCTGCGCTGTTCCCCGCCCCGCTGCCTGGATTCAACATTGGCGGGAACAACTACCTCGTAACCCCGAAAAAGCACCTTGATCAGAACAACTTTGATGTCCGCGTTGATCACCGATTTTCCTCCAGCGACGACTTCTTCGTCCGTTTCAGTTACGAGGATCAACCCATCTTCACTCCGGGCCCATTCACGAATTTCCTGGATGGCGGTGGCTTTACGTCCGGAAACCAGGACAATGCGTATCGCAGCGCGGCCATCAGCGAAGTTCACACTTTTTCGTCGAATCTCATCAATGAATTCCGCCTGGGATATAACCGCATTAATTCGCATCGTTCGCCGCCCTTCTCAAATGAAGATGTTTCGGGCCAGCTCGGGCTGAAGGGAGTTCCCTTCTCCCCCGGGTACGGTGGGCTGCCGAGCATCTGCTTTGTGAGTTATGCCTGCATCGGGGCATCCGACTTTCTTCCCTCGTTTGAGAAGCAGAACAGCTACGTGATCAATGAGAACTTGATTTGGGTGCATGGCCACCACTCGATGAAATTCGGAACGGAATTGCGGTTCGAGCAGTTCACGATGGGACAGGTTTCCGCCCCGCGTGGAGATTTAAGCTTTGCCCCGGACTTCACTGCCAACCCTGCACTTCCGATCAATGCCGACGGTGCGCCGACCGGAGGCGACGACATCGCGTCCTTCCTGCTGGGCGTGCCCGATGGGGCGAACATCGTCAACCTGCACGCGCCCGATTATCACCGCAAAATATACGCATTCTTCGGACAAGACGACTTCCGGGTCAACGACCGCCTCACTCTGAACCTCGGGCTGCGCTATGAACTCTTCCGGCCGGTCACCGATAGCAAGAATCAGATGGCGACGTTTGATTTCGGTTCTAATTCGCTCATCGTCCCGAAAGGGCAGACCGCGCAACTGACGCCGACCATCGCGTCCTACCTGCCGATTCTGCGAACTGGCTCGGCGAGCCTGGTGAAGCCCGACTACCGAACTCTCGCGCCACGCATCGGGTTCGCGTACAAGATCAGCGAACCGCTCGTGCTGCGCGGCGGATATGGGATTTTTTATGGGGGGCAAGAGAGCGGGCCTTTCTCGTTTCCCAGCCCCGGCTTCAACCCACCCTACTTCTTGACCCAGAGCTTCGGTTCTCCCTGCGGCAGTCCGCCGCCGGCAAATGCAAATCCGGCGGATGACGGGAATTGCGCAATTGGATTAAAACCCGGTGACGCGAGCCAGATGATCGCAAACTTCTGGACTCAAGGATTCCCAGCGAATTCTCTGATCGATCCAAACAATCCTCTTCTTTACTCTGTGGACCGCAACCTTCGAACGCCCGCAATGCACCAGTGGCATCTGGGACTGGAATATCAACTACCCAGTGAGATGATGCTGGGAGTCTCTTATGGCGGGTCGCACGGGAGTCATCTTTATGGCTTCTACAACGGTAACCAGGCGACGCCCAGCGACGATCCCAATGCCCCACTCGCAGATCGTCGTCCTTTTCCAAACGTGGATGGAACCATTGCCACTTTTCGTTCCAATACAAACTCCAACTACAACTCACTGCAGGTCAGTCTCGAAAAGCGCATTTCCCACGGGCTCATGTTCCAGGCTGCATACACCTACTCGCATACGCAGGATGAAGCCTCGAGCGCAAGTCTTGGCTCGTTGGGCAACGGCGATTTTCGCGACCAGCGCTTCCCGGCGCTCGAATATGGAAACTCGGACTTCGACGTGCGGCATCGCTTCACGATCAGCTACTCCTACGACCTGCCGTTCGGACTGGGCAAGCGCTTCGCCGGAAATGCCAGCGGTGTCCTGAACCAGATTGTCGGTAACTGGCAGATTGCTGGCATCACGTCGGCTTCCACCGGAAACTTCTTCACAGTCAGCGACCCACTGGTCAACAGCGCGAACAACGACTGCGGCGGAACAGTGACCTATAACTGTTCGCGGCCGAATACTGTTGGCAATCCCAATGGAACTCCCTGCATCGCGGGAACGTTCTTCAACACCTGCGCGTTCGCTAGCAACCTGGTACAGGGCACATATGGAAATGAACCACGCAACTCGGTACGTGGTCCGGGAAGCCACATCTGGGACGTCTCGTTCAACAAGCTATTTCCGATCCGAGAACAAATGAGGCTGGAGTTCCGCGCAGACCTGTTCAACGTATGGAACCACACGAATTCCCTTTGGGGTCCGATCGGAGCCGCCGGACAGGTCGAGCCCGTGGCCATCGAAATCGGCACACCGCAGGAAGGGCAATTCCAGGCCGCCCGAGATCCTCGACAGGTTCAATTTGCGTTGAAGTTCTATTTCTAACGAGCGCTTGGCCACTGAGAAACGGTCCGAATCAATGATGGTCGGAGGGCCGAACCACATCGGCCCTTTCTTTTGCGGGAATCTATGTCGAGTGCAACAACCAGCCATGCTCCTGGATCGATCGGTCTTCGCCGAGCCCTCAGTCTGTGGGATCTGATCCTTTACGGAATGATCGTGATCCAGCCCACGGCACCCATGCCCGTGTATGGCGTCATGAGTCAGCGGGCACATGGACACGCCGTCACCACTGTCCTCATCGCCATGGTGGCGATGCTCTTCACCGCGATCGCCTACGGTCGCATGGCACGGGCCTATCCCAGCGCCGGATCAGCGTTCACCTACGTCGGGTCGGAAATCCATCCCGCGCTTGGCTATGTCACGGGGTGGAGCATGGCGATGGACTACATGCTGAACCCGATCGTATGCACTATTCTTTGCAGTAAGTTCGCGCTGAACTTTTTCCCAGAGGTTCCCTACCCAGTCTTCGTCGTTCTCTTCATCTCTATCTTCACAGGGCTGAACCTTTTCGGAATCCGGACCTCAGCGCGCATCAACGAAATTCTGGCGGCGAGCATGGGCGTTGTAATCCTCATCTTTCTTGCTGCCGCGGTGCGTTACGTCCTGCATACGCCGCATGAAGGTATGGCCTTCTTTACCCGTCCGTTTTATGATCCTCAGACTTTCAGGACCTCGGCCGTTCTCGGGGGCACATCCCTGGCGGTGCTCACTTATATCGGGTTCGACGGAATTTCCACCCTATCGGAAGAAGCTGAAAACCCGCGCCGCAACATTCTGCTTGCAACCGTGCTGGTGTGCCTCATCACGGGAGTCCTGGCATCGGTGGAAGTCTACGCCGCGCAACTGGTATGGCCCGGCTCGCAGCCCTTTCCGGACGTGGACACCGCCTTCGTCCACGTCGCCGGTCGAGCAGGCGGGGCTTGGCTGTTCCTGCTGATCAACATCACGTTGCTGGTTGCGACTGTGGGGTCGGGAATGGGTTCGCAGCTTGGAGCGGCCCGACTCTTGTATGGCATGGGGAGAAGCAATGCCCTGCCGAAATCTTTTTTCGGAGCCATCGAACCCAAACGTCGCATTCCCCAAAACAATGTAATGTTCGTCGGTGCATTGGCTCTGGCAGGCACGGTCGTGCTGACGTTCGAGCGTGCCGCAGAGTTATTGAACTTCGGAGCCTTGCTTGCCTTCATGGGAGTCAATGCCGCGTCGTTCACGCGATATTACGTCCGCGAGCGTCAAAGAACGCTGGGCAACTTTCTCCCGCCGATTCTCGGATTCACCATCTGTCTGCTGCTGTGGCTGAATTTGAGCCCCCCCGCCAAGATTGCTGGCACGATCTGGATGTTGCTGGGCATTGCCTACGGGGCTTATCGCACGCGCGGCTTCCGTTCGGAATTGGTTTCTTTCGATGTTCCGGATGACGCCGCGAATGATGTCGAAGTGATGAAAGGCTGAATTCTCAAGTTCAATCAGGAGGCTGTGTGGCCATCATTCTACGGTTAGTGCAGCGGTTCCAACATTCTAAAAGAGAAGAATTCATCACGCTGGAAAAGGAGTTCTCACAACTCGAGCACCGCGGCATCCTGCCTCGCGGCGAGCGGCTAATACCAATCGCAGGTCGCGAACCCGGGAACACCATGGTGTGGCAGCGGCGCTTCGAAAGCCTGGCGGAAGCGGAAGCGGCCCTAAAGCTTTTCGAGACCAATCCGGAACATACCGAACTCGCGAATCAGCAGAAGCATTTCTTTGAGGGCACGTGGGTTGAGTTTTATGAAATCGTCGACTGGTAGTTCGCATTCAATTTTACAGAGCCGATCACAACTTTCCTGCAGGACAAGTCGAGTCGCGCACGACCAACTTTGGGAAGACTTTTCGATGTTTGGGCGTCAGCATGCGCTCCTCAGCAGCAGCGCGGATCAATTGCTCGACGATTTCGGCGCCCAGGGAGCCTTGCATTTCCAGTTGCTGTTGGATCGTAGTGAGTGGTGGGTTGTAGAACGCTGCGCTGGGTATGTCGTCGAATCCCACCACCGAGCAATCTTCCGGCACTCGTTCTCCTGCTTTGGATAAAGCGCGGATCGCCGCGCAGGCGCTGAGATCATCGAACGTAATCAAAGCCGTAAACCTGGAGCGTCGCCGCAGCAGTTCCTCCGTGAGCTCGTAAGCTTCCCGGAAGGTTGAGTTCCGTCCCTTGATCTGCACAATGAGCTCTGGATCAAGTTCCAGGTCCACCTCCGCCGCAAAGCTCTCCAATCCCTGCCAACGCTGGATGCTGTCGACCAAGATGTCAGGGCCTTTGATGAAGGCCATTTTGCTATGTCCCAGATCATAGAGATGCTGGATCGCAAGGCGGGTGCCAGCCGCATTGTCGACGACCACCGAGCTGACGGGGACATTCGAGAGCTCGCGGCCGATGACCACCGCCGGAATGTTTCGATCAGAAAATTCTGAGAGTAGTTTGCTGTCGAGGTACAAGGGGTTCGCAATAGAAATGATTCCCTCAACTCTACGACCCAGGAGCATGTCGAGACAGGTTTGAAACTGTGAGCGGTCATCTTGCAAGTCGGTGACAATCGGAAAGAGACCGGATGGTCGTATGTGGTTTTGAATCCCGCGCAAAATCTGTGTGCAGTAGGGATCGGTGAGATCGAAAACCATCACTCCCAAGGTCTGGCTTCGATTGCTGCGCAGGGAGCGCGCGTGCAGATTTGGTCGGTACCCCAGCTGGCGGGCCACCTCCCAAATTCGATTGCGAGTGCGCTGGGAAATGCGGTCGACCCCAGCGCCATTATTGAGAACCATGGAAACGGTGGTCACCGAGAATCCGCTTTCGCCCGCCACTTCCCGGATCGTGATCATCGCCAATCTCCGGAGACGAAACTGATCTTCTCAGCGGCATCCTGCACCATATTTCGGAACAGGAAGACCTCCAACTCTTCGTGATCCTTGACGATCCACTTCGCCTGGTCAAGGCCCGCTTCCGGCAAAGTCGAGAACGTCGCCGCAAAACCGTGCTGCTCCAGGAATGGGTGGAGCGTCCACTTTCCGACGTCTGTATTGCCCATAATGAGCTTCGAGTATAGGTGGAGATCAGCTAGCAGAACAGAGGAATTAACCGGGTTTATCGTTTCACTACCAACATCTGGAGAAGACCCCTGACCTCATGAATCAGTCGCAAAAGTTGTCGCCCGCAGGGAGAGGGTGACCGAGAACGATGTTGGGCGTGAACCTTCGCGACTGTCGCACGTGGACCCTGAACTGTATTTGGGGAACAGTCGAGCGGCAGCCTACTCCATCCAGAAGCAAGCGGACCCGGGAGTGTTTTCGCAGTAGAGCACACGCCAGGACTTCGGCTTGTGCACCACCGTCCAAGCGCCTCCCTGTATGAAGTAAGGCTTCGCCCACACCTCGCTATCGATGGTGCGGGGCGTGATGACAGTCACCTGTACAGTTCTGTCGGCCGGAACACCGCGACGGGGATCCATGATGTGCGAGTAACGGCGTCCGCCCACACGGAATGATTTCTCGTAACTGCCCGAGGTGGAGAGAGACAGGTCTTTCAGGAACACCTGGCCCGCGTTCTTGCGGTGGTCCCAGGGGTCGGCAATGCTAATGGGCCAACCCCGGGGCTCATCGGGGGGATTGCCGAGGCCAAAAATGCTGCTACCAGATGCGGCGACCAGAGCGTTGCGAAAACCCCGTGTGCGGAGAATTTCGACCATGCGATCGACCGCGTAGCCCTTGCCCACTCCGCCGGGATCGATCTCGACGCCGGGACGATCGAAGCGCACAGTCCGCTTCTGCGCGTTCAGTCGCAGGTGCCGGTATCCCACTACTTCGAGCGCTCCGCGGATCTCGTCGGGTGACGGAACATGACGATCTCCGCCGAAAAAACCCCAGACGCGCATGAGCGGGCCGACCGTCAGATCAAAGGTCCCTTCGGTCGCACGACTGTAGTCGATGCACTCGGACAGGAGACGGAACAACTCCGGCGAGACTGCGACCGGGCGCGCGGCGGCCTCGCGATTGACACGACTCCACTCGCTTTCCGGCCGGTAATTCGACAGCAACGCGTCCAGGCGATGGGTTTCTTCAAACGCTGCGTCGATCGCCTGGTCCATCGACGCCCGATCAGAGCCATAGAGGACGATGGTAAACGTCGTCCCCATGGCATCCGTGCTTCTTTCCGACTGCAGTGGCCCAGCTGACCGCACAAGCAGAACCGCTGCAAAGAGGGCAAGAAACGATCGGCTCAGGACGGCTCCTTCGGCATTTGATTCTTCCAAAACGCTTCGTAGTCAAACATCGCTTCCTGGATGGGCACGCCGCGCATATCCATTTTCTTCACGTCTGCCGACCCAAGTCCCGCGGCCTCGGCAAGAAGCATCATGTTGTCGGCGTACTGGAACAACTCATCCCCGGGCTGCAACTGTTCCGGCGGATGATCCTTGGGGCTTTTGAATACGCGATAGGGTGCCTCATTCCGGCCCGCACGGGGGTTGTAGCCCATCGTGGCCGCGGCCACCGCGTCGGTGTTCACGCAGTTCCTGCCGACGACGAGGATTCCCGGATGGGCAGGCTTGGAACCCAAGACCCACGGGCCCTCGCCGCCAACCATGGAGACAATACCGTCGGCGATGGCGAGGTCCACCGGGCGCGCGCTGAGAATATCGACCAGAATTCGAGGGAGCCGCCAACCTTCGTACCGGTTTGATGTCGGATCGAGTTCGGCGGGCACGCCGGAAGGCGCTTGCACCTGCCCGTAGTGGAAGACCTTCTCCCGATCGCCATACACGCCGAGCGGCGTGATGCCGAACAGGTTCTTGATGCAAATCGTGAGGCCCATCTCTTCGTGGTTCTTCATTTTGCCAAGGCTCACGAAGAAGTCGCAGTCCTCGTAGGAGTGATTCAACTGGAAAGCCGGGAAGACGTACGGTTTGCCCTGGACCTTTAGCAGAGAGTACTGCTTGTTCTGGCCGAGCGCATTGGTGTCTTCGAATTCGACCAGGGGAGCCGCATTGCGGATGGCGGCCACGTCCCAACCGCCCGAGAGCAACTTGTCTTCGAGTTTGTAGCCCGGCTTCCGGCCGCCGGCGCTCTCGAGAATCCGGATGCGCTTCGCGCCGAGTGCACCGAACACCGCAACCACCGCGCCAACCACGCGGGGGTGCACCCAATGCGTGTCGCCCGACGTGTATCCGGGGAATCGGCCGCCGCCAGTCAGATTAACCTTGATGCCGACCGTCTTCCCCTTGACTTGGTTGCCGATCCCGCCGATCTGATCAAACATCTGCCGGAATCGGATGGTCAGATCCTCGTCGTAGCTGCGGACCTTGGCAACGGATACCGGTTCCACCGGCCCCCTCGATTCGGACCGCGCCCCTTCGGCTGGGCGCGCTGCCATTGCCCCGAGAGCAAGGCCAGAAAGTGCCAGCCAATCGCGCCGCGTCACACCTTCTCTCATTGTTTATCTCCTTTATTATTCCATCGAAACCACACCCCATAACAAAAGCTTAGGAATCGTCACCTCGGTTCTTCCCTCGGTCTGCCGCAGGGGCAGATCCACCACCGCCCCCTCGGGTGTCTCCAGCCGAGCCGATTTGAACTTCCCGGCGACACGAAGCGTGATCGCCTCCACCGGATGGTCGAAGTAGTTAAGCAACTGCACGATCAAAGGTTGTCCGCGACCTCCTCCACTCGCAAACGTGATTACCGAAGGCACATTGAAGGGGACCACGCCCAGGTCGTCGTCCGAGAGCAACTCCTTAAGATCACGCGCTACGGTTTCGGGGTCTGGATCTCTGTAGACGACGATACGGCCCTTACCTGTAGAGACTTCGGCGAAGGGCTCCGTTTTCGGTGCAGCGCCCCAGGACGGACCGGCGATAACGAGACCGCCGCCCTCAGCGAAATCCTGAAGCAGTTTGCGCTCGGCTACTGACGGCGGGTCGACTTCGGTGGCCACGAGCGCGCGAAAGTTCACCAGGGCGTTGGCGTTCATTGCAGAACGCGCCACCAGACGGTAAGGCACTTGGCGGCGTGCGGCGAGGTTCAAGTACTCTTCCGCGGGATCCTGTTTCGTGCTTTCCCCGTCGAGCACGATGCCGACATTTCCATAGGGCGCAAGAGCACGCCATGCGACGCCATGACTTTCGGCAAATTTCAGATAGCTCGTGAGGTGGCGCCATGTTCCGAGCGCCGAGCCATCTCGCGCGCGCAGTCTGGTGCGAAAAGCATCATCCAGCGAAATGATCCAGCGTCCGCCGGCTACGGCAGAATCGGCTACGCTCCGCGCGTAATCGATGGCTGCAGGATTCTTGAACTGGCTGCTGATCCACACTGGACGCGACGGCGAGTCGAGTTCAAACAACCGCACCAGCCAGATATTCGATTGAATCCACGGCTCGCTCGAGGGCGCACCGCGAATACCCATCTCCGAGAGATTGCGTGCGCCTGGGGCTACACCCGCGACGGCGACAATCGGTGAAGGCTTCCACCGCCACGGTGCCGCGTCCTGGGCGATCTCGACCACCAACATAGAGCCGGCAGCTTTGCGTAATGCGGTAGAAAATTCCGGGGCGAACTCACCCTCAAGGGCAAGTCCATCGAGCGCAGCCCGCGCGGCGTCCCCAGCGATTTTCGACGCATCGCCTGCCGCATAGACGAGGCCGAGTACGGCGAGACCGCGCTTGTGTGCCGACGCGGCATAGGTCTTCACGACTTGTTGTTGCGCGCTTTCGACCGCCGCATCGGCGGGCGCGCTCCAAGTCACCAGCAGGCAGTTGGCGGGTGAGTCCTCAAGAAGGCTGAGCGTGGCGGGTTCGTACCAGCGCGCGAGAGCGTCGCGGACAGCAGCATCGCCGGGGAGCGTTTTCGCGTGGGTTCGCCAGGCAAGCTCCAACGGGCCTCCGGTCCAGCGAACCGGAACCCAAGCCTCCGGAGCCGCGAGACCCGCGACTCCAAGCGTGCACGAAAGCAAGAAGAGCACCAGACGGGGGAACCAGCGGGACATATCCGCTCTCCGCGATATTTCGGTACTTCGTTGATTGTCGACCTTCCTGACCCCCGCTGCAACAGAAACCCGACGGCAGTTGCAATAGGCAGGCTGCAATTTGGGAAGAGCGAAAGGTAGAAGTGAAGTGCCAACTTGCACCGCTGAAGTCAGCAGTTTTGGGGCACTTTCAAGGAGGAGATCAATAATCCTAAGAGTGTGCTGGAGGCACGCGTTTTCAGTTCCACACGGAACTGTATCGAGTTTTGCTGCCCACGAGGAGTCTCTTCAGTGAGCACTTTTGATATGGTAAGCAGACGCCGGAATGACCTCAGCGCTTAAGCTACGTCAGGATGCACAATGCGTCTAGGCTTCGTACAGTGGCCAGACGGCTTGATGCCTAATACCGACATGTGGTCGGCGGTTGCCGCAGATGTCACGAGGTGTGCGCCACAAGTCCTGATCACCAATGAGATGCCTTTTGGGCCATGGTTGGCAGCTTCCCCGAACTTTGATGTGGCGCTTGCGAGGACAAGCGTCCGGATCCACGAAGACGGGGTGCAAGCACTACGGGCGCTCAAGGTTCCAATTATCATTTCGTCTCGCCCGGTAATTGCAGGGGAGCGCTTGGCCAACGAGGCGTTTATCCTGGAGCATGGCTGCTTCCGCTTCTTGCATCAGAAACACTTCTTTCCAGCTGAGGAAGGCTGGTTCGAAACAGAGTGGTTTAGAACCTCTAAACCTGGGTTTGAGGTGATGGAGATCGATGGCTTGCGCATCGGCGCGCTGCTCTGCACCGAACTGATGTTCAATGAAAGAGCACGGGCCTATGGCAAATCAGGAGCACATCTCATTGCCGTTCCACGTGCTACCGGCCGCTCCATCACACCGTGGAAAACAGCGGGTGCGATGGCAGCGATCGCTTCCGGCTGCTACGTAGTCAGTTCGAACCGGGTTGGATCAAGTTCCGCTGGGCCGACCTTCGGCGGCGGCGCTTACTCGTTTGCGCCCGATGGTTCGCTCCTTTCCGAGTCCAACGAAGATTGTTCGATCGTGATCTTCGAACTCGACAAAGCGCTTGCCGAAGAGCAGAAGAGTCGCTATCCCGTGTACGTAGATGAAGAAATATCTTTGATCGCACCCAGCACGCCCATGACTGACGTGGGCTGACAAGCAGGCGATCCACCTTCAACACTCCAAGGAGCATTCATGCCCAGCAGTAGTACTCCGAAACGTATTTTCCTGGCTCCAGAACCACGTGCGATGTCCGACATCTTTGATGAGAGCGATCTGGCTCGGCTGCGGGGGTTGGGAGATGTATTCGTGCACGAATCTGGTCCGGTCACCGACTCATTGTTTGATGAAAAGGTTGCCGACGCAGAAATCATCATGGGGCAGTTCGACCTTCCCGCTTCACGACTGAAACGGGCCCAATCACTGAGGGCAGTCTTCAACGTCGAAGGCAATTTCCTTCCCAATATCGACTACGCTTACTGTTTTCGCAGCGGCATACGCGTTCTCAGCACGAGCCCCGTGTTCGCCGAGCCTGTTGCTGAAGCTGCGCTAGGCATGGCGATTGATGTCGCCCGTGGAATCAGCAGGTCGGATCACGATTTCCGTACTGGCGCTGAGGAGTACGGCCTGGCTGCCAACCGTGATGCTTTCACCCTGTTCCGGCAAGACATCGGTCTGATCGGACTGGGCGATCTTGGTAAGGCGATCCTGCCCCTACTGCGCCCGTTCGGTTGTCGTATTCGAGCTTATGATCCCTGGCTGCCCGCCGAATATATTCAGACCATGGGCTGCGAGGCAGCTTCTTTAGATGAGGTCTTGGGACGCTCGCGCCTGGTGATTGTCGTTGCCGGGGTCACTTCCCAGAATCAGGGCTTTCTGGGCGCACAACAGTTCTCTTCGATGCAGAGAGGGGCAGGCCTTGTCTTGGTTAGCCGTGCAGCGGTGGTGGATTTCGAAGCCATGCTCGATTTTGCCGAACGGGGGCACATTCGCGTCGCCACCGACGTCTTCCCGCAAGAGCCGCTGCCTGCCTCGCATCGGGCCCGCCGAACTCCTAACTTGATTCTCTGTGCGCATCAGGCGGGGGCGCTGAAGGCAGCGATCAAACAGATCGGCAAACTCGCCGTCGGGGACGCGGAATTAATCGCACGCGGTCTGCCTCCGATCTTGTGCAAATCAGCACAGCCCGAGACTGTAGAACTGCTTCGGAGCAAACCAATCGACAAGACCTGACGTGACGCTTCCCGCATCTCACGGTGGCGGACGTGGAACAGGTGCTGGCAAGTCTTCAAAGGCGTTGCTACCCGCGGGCTGCTTCTTGCAGAACTTCGCGCAAACGCTTCGCAACGACCATCTCTTCCCCGGGCTGCAACATCCAAACACCGACGACGATCGTGTTGGCTCCTCCCGGCAATCCTGCGCTTGCCGGGGGACCTCCAGTAGATGGATTTAGCTCAATCCGCGGCTTGCCTTCCCGCATCTTTTGCATGACTTCCGCGCCGGCGATCTTGACCCGATTCGGATCGTAGGTAATGAGCAGGTGTGGAACGTGATTGGCGACTTCAGGAACAAAGATCTGAGTTTGCACAGTCGGAATCGTACTCAGCTGTTTGGCGATGTGATCCGCTCGTGTCCGGCACTCTGAGTCGATGGCGGCATCGTCTTGCTTCAGGAATGAGTCGATCGCAGCGACCAGGCCTACAATTTCCTCTTTCGCCACTTTCATCCCGCGCCCGACAGTGTTTGAGTTTGGTGAATTATTCTTCTTGGCTGCTTCGATCAGATCCTTTCTGCCCAACAGCAACCCGGTGCACTGTGGTCCCCTCAGACCCTTCCCTCCGGAGAACGTTACGAGATCAAATCCCATCTTCGTGTAGTTCCACAGGTTGGAAATGGGCGGCACATCGGCAGCAGCATCGTTGAAACACGGCACCCCATGCTGGTGGGCGACTCGCACCCAGTCCTCCCGTCTGATCTTGCCACCACCCGCGTTGAAAAAGTGAGCCATCACCGTATGTTCGCTAAATGCCTGTTCATATTGCTCGAGTGTTTCCACTTCAACGAAGCGAATTCCGCAATTGCGAAGGGCATGGTCATATCCGTAACGATGAGATTTCTGAACAATCACTTCATTCTTGAGAGCAGCCATATCCGTGGGAATGCCGAGCATGGCTTGTTCATTTCCCATCGTGACGCAAGCCGCTGTTCCCACTACCAAGGCAGCGGCAGCGCCCGAAGTAACAAGAGCCGCCTCGCACTGTAATCGCTTGGCCAGATATGCGCCTGACGCATCAAGTAGTTCGTTGAGGTTTACCGGCTGGCGCGCTGCGAGCGCGATTGCCCCTTGTACCTCGTCAGGCATGGTGGAAGCCGAAAGAACCGTGTAGGTTCCCGCCGCGTTGATGAACGGAGTCACCCCAAGCTTCTGGTAGTAGTCCACAGCTGGAGGAGCCGTCCTAGCCGCTGCCGCGCCTCTCAGCGGAGAGATTCCGGAGAGCGCGACACCTCCTGCCATTGCCGTTCGCGCTCCCGTGCCTAAAAGTTTTCGCCGAGTCATGCGTGGCATCGTTACGTCCCTCCTTCAAGTGCATCCTAATCGTTGGAAGATTCAGTCTCTCGGATAGTCATCCGCCTTAGCTGGTAACGAGTCGCCCCGGTCGGGAGTCGAAAAGTATTGAGGACGGGCCTTTTCCCACTCCACCATGCTCAGTCCCGACGGGTCGTACAAAATGCGTCCGGCGCGGATCGTCATGCGGGCGGTCAATTGTACGTTTGCATTCATTTTGGCCACACCGTTATCAATGTAGGCAAAATGGCCATGCATCAAATCGAGCACAGCAATATCCGCATCCTTGCCGACAGACAATGTCCCTAATTCGGGTCTATGAATCTCGCTGGCCGGATTGACGGTTGAGCGGCGAATGACATCGTCCAGAGGTACACCCATCGCCAAGAACTTCGACATCACGTTGTTCATGCTGAGGATGGTGTAGTTGCTCGTGTGCAAATCGGTGGAGATGGAGTCGGGGATAAAACCTTGTTTTGTGGCGGGAACAGCATTGCGAAACCAGAAGCTGCCGGCGCCATGCCCCACGTCAAAAATTACGCCGCGGGCACGAGCTTCCGTCATGATTGGGTTGAGCTTGCCGTCCTCAAGAAGAATCGGAAATTGCTGGGCAAAGACATGCGTGTGGATGTCGCCAGGCCGCATCTTTTTCAAGATGAGGTCAGCATAAGTTCGGTCCGGCCGCGGCCAGAAATCGTACATGACCGGAACGTTAGCCGCTGTGGCGCATTCAATCGCACGGTCAACCGCAACCCAAGGCGCGTGCGCGGGGTCCACACCCTCCTTCGTCCAGTAGTGCGCGGTTTTCACTCCCACAATGATGTCCGGATATTTCTTGATCGTGTCGGCACAAAGCTTTGCATCCATCTGATCTGTGCTCTGTTCTAGTCCACCATTCATGCCGTTAGCCACGATGTTCAGGAATGCCAGCACTCGTACTTTGGCATGCTCGATGACTTCTTCCTTTTCCTGAAGGAAGGTTTCCGCACCGGAGGTCCCCGCATCCACTACCGTTGTTACTCCCGATTGCAGGGCCAGGTCCGCCGGAATTCCCAACGGAGAAATATGCGCTCGCGCATCGGGCGCAAACCAGTTCAGCGGCGCTCCTCCGTGGCCCACATGAAAGTGAATATCGATCAGCCCGGGCGTAACGTAGAGCTTTGAGACATCCACAACTTTGCCCGCTTGGTCAGCCGGAATATTTTTCTCGACGGCAACGATTTTGCCCTGGGAAACGGCGATGTCACGTACTTCGTCGATGTGGTTGGCAGGGTCAATGACATGGCCGCCTTTTAGCAGCAAGTCGTAATGAGGCGCTTGGGCATGCAGCACGATCGGCGATCCCAGAGCGATTGCAATCATCGTAACTAGGGCGAACGGCATTTTGATCCAGTTCTTCATAGGCCTCTCTTGCTGGTCGAAGCGAAAGTGTATCCACTAGGCAAGAGATTGTCACCATGCCCGTCGAGGATAGGGCGGGTGAGTTGTAAAGAAGGTCGCCCTATCGTAATCTGATCGCTGTTTTTGGTGGGTCTGAGAAGCAGCACCACACTGCGGATCAGGAACGACTCATGGATCGTCGTACTTTCGTCAAGGCCGGTTGCATCGGAAGCGCCTCGCTCCTGGTGCAGGGGCTCGATCCGGCGATGCGCGCGGACGTGACTCCGCCGCGCGTGCCAGCCATCGAACTGCGCGGGCTGCCAGACTACAAACCTTCGGCGCTGGGGATGCCAGGACTCTTTCCGGGGAGAGTCGTCGAACTCCGTGACCCAAAGGCCATTGTGCGGAATCGTGTTTCGCAGCCCATTGTCCGCTCGATGCTCGAGCGCGCGATGACGGAGTTGACGGGAGAGAAATCCGCGCATGCGGCATGGGCCAAGTTCGTTGAACCGCACGATATCGTTGGAATCAAGATCAACCCATCGGGCGCGCCTGCCTGCTGTTCTTCTCCCGAGATCCTGCGCGAGATTATCGCCTCAGTTCAATCAATTGGTGTGCCGGCACGCAACATACTGATCTATGACCGGTATTCGTACGAAATGGACATCGGCAGCTATCAAGCACTGCTGCCTCCAGGGGTAAGAATACTGGGCATCCAGGAGGCGTTCGTGGGTAGCGCCGGCTATGAGCCAAATGTCTATTGCGATGCCAATTTTTTTGGCGAGTGGGAAACCCGCTCTTACATGGCAAGCATAGTGGCTCACGAAGTGACCAAGATCATCAACGTCCCGACCATGAAGGACCACTCGGCCTCCGGCGTGACCGGCGCTCTGAAGAACCTGGCCTACGGAACATTCAACAATGTGGCGCGCACCCATCGTGCCCCTCATTCCTTTACCAGCCCGATGATCGGGATGATGTGCACGGTGGAACCCCTGCGCTCGAAGTCGGTGCTCCATATCATGGACGGCATGCGGCAGGTATGGCACGGCGGTCCGCTCACCCAGGTTCAGGATTTCATCGATCAGCCCGGCATGCTCCTGGTGGCGACGGATCCCGTTGCAATGGACACTATTGAATTGGAGCACATTGAAACCAAGCGCCGGCAACGAGGCGCACCTTCCTTGTGGCAACACGATCCGAAAAGCATCACCGAAAACAATAATGACTTCTATCATGACGCGACGAAGAACCTGTTCTTCCGCCAGCCCGGACATGTTGCCGCTGCCGGCAAGCTTGGCTTGGGCGTTGCAGACCTGAAACAGATCGATCACCGCAAGCTCTCAGCCTGATTTGATAATGACGGAGACTCCCGAGTCCAAAGCTCCTTCCGACTGGCCCACGCTGCTCAAGAGCAACGCCCGCACCGGTGGGCAGGGGCAACATCCAGCACGGTCGCCCGAACGGGCTGTTTGGCAATTTCGAGCGGGCAGCTCTGTGCGTTCTGCTCCGATACTTGCTGGTGGCCTTTTGTATGTCACTTCGATTGGAGGCGATGTGCACGCCATCGACGCGGCCACGGGCACCTCAAAATGGAAATTCCAGGCGCCTGGGCAAGTTCATTCGACGCCTTCACTTTCCGAAAATCGAATTCTGTTCGGGTGCGATGACGGCAAAGTGTATGCACTTGATCGGCATGCGGGTAACAAGGCGTGGGAAGCGGAAACCGGAGCTGAGGTCTGGGCGTCCCCCGTCGTCCGTACTGGGTTTGCTTTTTTCGGAAGTGCCGACGCGAAAGTCTACGCTTTGGATGTCGTGAACGGGAACCAACGCTGGGTCCGCGAGCTTGGCGGAAGAATTTATTCCACCATTTATGCTACCGAACACCAGCTCTACCTGGGCTGCGGAGACGGCAGGGTATACAGCCTCGACGCAGCTTCTGGAAAAATATTGTGGAGTACGCCGACCGGCAACGGCATCGATTCGTCGCCTGCCGTAGTAGGCGACTTAGTGCTGATCGGCTCTGAGGATTTTTCCTTTTATGCGATGGACGCCAGCACCGGGGAAGTCCGCTGGAAATATGAAACAGGATTAGGCATCTCCTCCTCGCCGGCAGTTTCGGGCGATCTGACCTTTATCGGAAGCAAGGACGGCTTCCTCTATGCATTGGAAACTCAGACGGGACGCCTGCGCTGGAAAACTGCCGTCGGCGAAGTAGTAACCGCGCCCCCCGTCATCGGCGACGGGGTTGTCTGTATTCAAGCGGGAGGTACGTTTGCCCTGGACAGCGCTACAGGCAATGTAGTGTGGAGAGCTGCTATGGCGGGAACAGTCCAGTCGGTTCCAGTGCTCGCCGGCGACACCATCTATCTGGCAAGCCTGAGCGGTGAGGTCTATGCGGTTCGATAAGCGGCGAGCGGCAGCGTTGGTCTGCTTCTCCTTATTAATGACTTCCGTCGGCCAGAGCTCAGAAAAACAGGTCCTCGTTTACAAAAGAAAGTACATCATGGGTACGATCTTCGAAGTCGCCGCCTATGACCGGTCGCCTGAACATGCCTCCCATGCGATCGAGAAGGCATTTCAGGAAATTGTCCGCCTCGATGGTCTGCTGAGCGACTACAAACCCGACAGTGCCCTGAGTGACTTAAACCGTTCCGCTCACTTTCGTGCGGAAAAAGTTCCTTCCGACCTATACCGTGTCATCGACCAGGCTGTGCAGTTTTCCAGGCTTTCGGATGGAAAGTTTGATATCTCCGTCGCGCCCCTGGTGAATTTGTGGAAAGCGTCGTTGCGGGGCGATGGCACACCCTCCCGCGCTCAGGAAGAAAAAGTTCGGAGTTGCGTCGGCTACCAGAAGATTGAATTAATTCCTCCCAACCAGATCAGTTTTCGCTCACCCTGCTTGCAGTTGGACCTGGGCGCCATTGGCAAAGGCTATGCCGTAGATCGAGCTGCCGAAGTCCTGCACTCTATGGGCGTCCGCGATGCTCTGATCATCGCGGGTGGAAGCACGATCTTCGCGATGGGTTCCCCTCCTGAGCAACCAGGTTGGCTCATACACTTGCGGGATCCGTCGAACAAAATCGATCCGCAGGTCATGCTCAAGGATGGAAGTGTGTCTACCTCCGAACAGACAGCGCCTAGTCTGCTAGGAAACGATTCCGCCGGGCACATCATTGATCCGGATACAGGAAGACCCCTGAAAACAGTGTTTGCGGTTAGCGCAGTTTCAAGAACCGCGTCCGCATCCGACGCCTTGTCGACTACTTTGCTGCTTCTGGGCCCGGCGAAGGGCAAAGCAGTGCTTAAGAGTATGGCAGACGTTTCCGCAATTTGGATTTCTCATGAAGCACAAGTGGAAACGGTGATTGGCAATCCGCAGATTCTGTTGGGGGGCACCTTACAGACTCCTCTCAGCCTCGGCAAACTTCCATGAACATTGGACACACGATTCTCGCGTGGGCATTGGTTTTGGCGTCTACCTCTGCCTCGGGCAACGTTTTCGTCCAATGGACGAGTTCCGCCTTGCTCCCAGCCAAAGAACTCGGTTTGAACGACCTGGTGCTCTCCTGGAACGCCAGCGTTTCCACGCAGGCAAGAGCAGCCCGCAGCCAAGGTTATCGAGTATATGTAGAAATGGCCTTAAATCAGGCTGCAGCCGTCTCTGAGATTGACGCGAGTGACTTTGAAGGCATCATCATGAACGTCCGTCAGTCTGAGCGCGCAGACTTGGAGAAGTCGCTTCCCAAACTGCGAGCGGCTCACCCCGGTCTCAAGTTCTTAGTCCTAAATCCCGACGGTAAGCAGCCGCAGATGAAGGGCAGTCTGGTAGTCAAGCACGGTGCTGTGCTCGAGGTATCGAGTCCCACCGCCCAACCTTGGATTGATACGAATCTCGCTCTCGTCAAGATTGAACAGAGATCCCAGCAGGGACAGATTCCGCTGTACACCTTTGCGTGGGAAGGATCGTCAGACTCGGGGAATCAAACAGCGCTAACGGCGACCGATTTTTCATTGGCAGTGGCCGAGGCAGGCGCTTTTCATGCCGATTTAATCCTCCAGCTTGATGAGCGCCTGCAGAAGGGTCTCAGTAAACATGACCCAGAAGCGTGGGCGCTTTGGAAGCAAGTGCTATCCTACGCGAACTTTTGTTCGCACACCTCGGACCAAGAGATGGAAGCCGCGGCCAACGTCGCAGTAGTGGTCGATGATCTCGATCCAACTGACGAAGTGATGAACCTGCTGGCCCGTCACAACCTTCCATTCACGGTCTTAGGTCCCTCAGACTTGAAATCGTCGAACTCCGAAGGCTTCGATGTCGTGGTCGTGTTCTCGAAGCCCGATAGAGAAACGAGTGAACGGATCGCCGATCTGGCAACTCGCGGCAAGACCGTCGTGCTCGTGGACGCGCACGGTTCCTATCCCTGGCAAAGCCAGGATGCAACCCGGCTCAACGAACAGGCTGTTTCCTATGCTCTCGGTAAAGGAAAGGTGCTTGAGCTCTCAGAGCCGGTTACTGATCCTGAGACGTTTGCACAAGACATCCGTCGGCTACTCGGGAAGGAAAATGTGCTCATGAGCCTATGGAACGGCTTGACGACGGTTGCTGTGCCCTACCACGTGCACGGCGAACCAGTGAAGGTCCTCGAGCTTGTCAACTACGCAGGCGAGCCGCTTCGGGTACAGGTGCAAGTCAAGGGCTCGTTTGCTTCGATCCGTTATGAGACGCCCGAGCGCCCATGTTGCGAATCTCTCGTCCCCGTAAAGCACGACGGATTCACAGAGTTTGTAATTCCGGACCTACGAATTGCTGGACGGGTACATCTCGGCACCAACCAGACCATTGATTCCCAGCCAAAGTAAGCGAGTTCCCGCTAGCGAATCTCCGGACCAATTTCTCGGGCTGCACCGATCGCTAAGCGTAACTACACACCGAGGCCGTGGTCTTTGGGCCAATGGATCGCAAAAGTGCGTAGCGATTTACCCACACAGCAAGGCAATCGCCAGCAACATTCCGAATGCGACTCCATGTTTCATCTCAGACCAGCCGAGGCTTTTGACGTTGAGAGCTTCAGCCTTAGAAAAGAACCATAACGAGCCCCGCACAATTGCAGGAAGAAAAGCGAGAATCGCCAGAGCCGGTATCATCCTCCAACGCGACGCAAGCACAAGCAGGGTCAAAAGCACTGCTTGAGCCACAAAGAAGAATCCTCCTCGTTCAAACTTTTCGGTAAACGTGTCTGCACGTGCAGCGCGAATGCGCAATTGAACAAAGTGAATCTGGTTGCCGGCGAAGATCCAGTTCGCGATCCACAATACGAATGCGCGCGTGTCGAGTCGCCCAGTTCCGATGTAATAGGCCGCCGGAGCCGTACAGGTAAGCCCAAACGCTCCTACGACCTGCGAAATCATTCGAGTACCGCGCCCCAGTTTCCGAAGCACTGCCTGCAGCACAAATGAGCCGGCGGTTACTGCTCCGAGAAGCCACAATGCCGGGTATTGCCCTCTCCACATCAGGCCTATCAGGCACGCGGAGGACAGGAATCCCAGCCCAGCAGTAGCGATGAGCGCTGTCCAACGCTCGTCTGATGTGCGTGCCACAATCGCACCCGTGCCCAGCAAGCTCTCGAGTGGTGTCCGCAGCAAAAACAACGAGAGCGTGATCAGCGTGAGCTGCAGCAGAGCCCAAACGCGATGTTCCGGTGCGAAGCCGGCGACCACTCCTGTAAAAAGCGGGACCAGCAGCAGCCCCCAGGCTCCATGTTCGCGGGGGACGACCATGGCTCGCCTGCGAGTCTGCTGAGTGGTCCACATAGTGTGCGTTGATGGAGTCATAGTTCCCGTCAGTCACCCTGGTGCACGAGTTCTGGCTCGTGCGGTGTGTATTCCCCTTGCTCAAGAACCCGCGCGCCTCGATCGAACGAATGACCGGTGATCAACCCGAGGACAAACCAGCCCAGCACCAGCGCGCCGAAAGCGAAGATCGTATCGCCGAACATGCGCATCCAGCGCAGCCGCGTCAACATCGGAGTGTGGAGAAACTCAGATGACCGCGCATACCAGGTTCCTACCTCCACCGACGCCCACGCTTGTGCCAGGCCAATCGGCAATGTGCTGAGCAGAACCATCGCTGCAAGTCCAATATTGATGGACCAGAACGCAATCGCGAGGGGGCGATCCTTCCACATCAGTCCAGGACGTAATGCACGCAGGCAAAACAGCATGAGCCCCAATCCAAGCATGCCGTACACACCAAACAGCGCGGTATGACCATGCACCGGAGTGAGGTTCAACCCTTGCACGTAGTAAAGCGCAATCGGAGGGTTGATCATGAAGCCGAACAGACCTGCGCCTACGAAATTCCAGAAGGCGACGGCCACGAAGAAATAGATCGGCCACTTGTAGGCGCTGATCCAGGGATTGTCCGCAGTCCCGCGCGACAGGCGGATGTTCTCCCATGCCTCAAAACCAATGAGGATCAGGGGCACGACTTCGAGCGCGCTGAAGATAGCACCCAGCGCTAAGACCGAGTTAGGCATCCCCGTAAAGTACAAGTGATGAAACGTCCCGATAATTCCGCCCGAAAGATAGATCACGGTCGAGAACAGTACGCCGCGAGTCGCGGTCGCAGTCGACAGCAGTTTTAGCCGGGTCAACAAGAATGCGATGACAACGGTTGCGAAGACTTCGAAGAATCCCTCCACCCAAAGATGCACGACCCACCAGCGCCAGTACTCCGCAGTGATCAGGGGAGAACGTTGGCCGTACATCAATCCGGCCGCATAAAAGAGCGGGATGGCAATGCTCGAAATCAAAAACAGCATCAGAAGAGAATGGTTCTCATCGCAGCGTGCCAGCGCGGGCTTCAGTCCACGCCACATCAGCCACAACCAGAACGTCAAGCCAACGAAGAGCAGGATTTGCCACACGCGTCCGAGATCGACATATTCATAACCTTGCGACCCAAACCAGAACCAGAGGTTGCCAAGCTTCTGTTGGATGCCTAACCACTCTCCAGCAAGCGAGCCGACCACCACCGCCACCACCGCAACAAACAGCGCATTCACGCCCAAACGCTGTCCCTTCGGTTCAATGCCGCTCACGGCCGGAACAATATAGAGACCGGTTGCAAGCCACGACGTAGCGATCCAGAAGATACCGATTTGCAGATGCCAGGTGCGCGCTACTGAGTAGGGAAGCCACTTCCCGAGTGGGATGCCGTAGAAGCCGCCTCCCTCGACGCCATAATGCGCTACGACCGCTCCCAGCGCCACCTGCACAACCCACAAGGCGGCCACGACGAAGAAATATTTCACCGTTGCTTTCTGTGATGGCGTTGGCTGCAATCCCAGGAGGGGATCTCGCCTCGGCATCGCTTCCCGCGAGGCGTGTTGTTCCTGCGATCCGAAATACCAAACCATTGTGCCAATTCCGGCCAGCAGCAGCACAAAGCTGATCACGCTCCAGACGATCGTTCCGCCCGTTGGACGATTACCGACCAGTTCTTCGTGCGGCCAGTTCTGCGTGTAAGTAACATCTTGGCCAAGGCGATTGGTGCTCGCCGCCCAGGCAGTCCACCAGAAGAATGTGGCCATCTGCCGCTGTTTTGCCGGATCGCTCAGGGCGCCGGCAGGAATCGCGTAATCATCCCGGCCTTTGCCGTAGACATCGCCGTAATAGGCCGCCAGTTCCTCGAAGGCTGCCGCGCGATCACGATCCAGGACGATCGTGTCGCTGGCTGCGTCATAGGTATTGCGCCGGGTCAGTTCAGTTAACCGGCCCTGCAGGGCAGCCCGTTCTTCGGCAGGCAAGGATTGATAGGTAGAGTGGCTTGATTGGTTTGCCCAACGATTTAGCACAATCTCCGATTGGCGATGAAGATAATCGGCGCTCCAGTCGGGCGCGACATACGCTCCGTGTCCCCAGATCGTACCGATCTCTTGTCCTCCGGTGGATTGCCACACGTTCTGCCCGTCACGAATCATCTCGCTCGTAAACAAGACTTGGCCGTCCGCGGTGACGACTTTTGCGGGTGTTGGCGGACCATTGTTGATCGCCTTATAACCGACGCCGCCCAGCACCGAGAACGAAACCAGCATGACTATCCCGAAGGCGATCCACAGCTTTTTGTATTGCATGAATTCTCTCTCCTATGAACGCTCGCTCCCAAGATCCGGCCAACGAGTTAACGAGCTTTTTCCATCGCAACTGCCCGGGGGAACAGAATGTTATTTTCCAGGTGAATGTGACGATGCAGGTCTGCTTCAAACTCGGCTAGAGCTTTGTACAGCGTTTGATAACTGACGCACGCATTCGGAGGTGCGGTATAGCCATCGCTCGCCTGCTTCATGGCACGCAATGCGTTTCCTGCGGAATCGTGCTCGTGCTCCATCATGGAAACTGGGTTTTGCACCGAACCGAACGGGGCCCGTGCCAGCGGCTGATTTTCTGCCGCCGCCGCTTCCATCCTGCAGATGTACGGAAACAGGACCATCTCCTCCTTCATCAAGTGAGCGCTCAATTCCTGGGCGAGAGCTTGGAACGTGTCGCGAATCTGTAGGAGTTCAGGATGATTCTTGCCATGCACCGAGCAGACCTTGTCGAACAGGGGGCCGAGTCGTGTGATTTCTTGCCGGGTATATGAGTGATGAGTTTGTTGAATGTGCGCGATTAACGCCGCAATCGGCTCGGACTGCCAGTCCCGCTCTTCCCGCGACGCCAGGGCCGCCTGACCGGCTGTCTCCAGCGATTCGAGCACCTGATCGATTTTCACATTCGCTGTGCGACAGGCTTCTCCCAACGACCGGTTGCCCCCGCAACAATAGTCAATGCCAAGTTTTTCAAAAACTCTGGTAGCCGAAGGATTTTCGAGGGCCCATTCACGCACCGTCTTTTCGGTTGTTACAGTCATCGTTTTCATTTCTCCTATTGTGAGCACAGTTCTTGACGTCGCCCTTCAACCAGCACAGGCAAATATCAGCGCATCGTTCGCGTTGTGATTCCGATCATTGCTGCGTTTCTTCCCGTGTTCCAGGCACTGCAGATCCAAAGGTGCTCCAGACATCCTCGGGTTTTCCTGCGATTGCGGAGAGCGAAGTGGAAACAAGAAATTTCAAGTACGCAACTTGCACGCCTCGCCAGCTGAAATGTGCAGAACAGGGCGTTGAATCCGAACACTTCCTCGTATGGCCCAGAAAACAGTTTGGTTTCGTCCTCGAAATCTCTTCGAACAGTTCCACCACGTCGATCAAATAAATCTCATCCGCCGACCTGCCCAGGCGATAACCTCCGCCCGATCCCCGAGTCGTATCGACGAGCCCGGCGTTTCGCAAGGTCAACATCACCTTAGAGAGATAGTTCGCCGGGACTTCACCAGACTGCGCCAAATCTCGGCCCAGCACAGGCTCGCCAGCCTGTCGTGCCAGATGGGTGAGGGCGCGGAGCGCGTATTGTGAGGTGATTGTGAGCATTGTTGACCTCTACATGTACATATCCTCTATCAGGACACGCCAGCTGGTCTGTGATCTATGTCCTATCAGCCTGTGATCGACATCACACTGCCAGGAAGTCGATGGCAAGCACCGCAGGTCTACAAGACCATCCCCGAACGGCTTGCGCAGTTTCTTTTGAAACGGTTCTGCCGCACAGATTTGCGGTGAAGGCAACCGGGTGGATTCAGCGAAGCATAGCGGCTCTCGCCGGGCCGACTCACTACGGCCAGGGAACCTTCATGCGCCAAAAGCCCACTGCATACGACCTTGTTGAAAGGAAGGCGGTTCTGGGAGAGCGCGAGGGAGCACATCTGGCCTAGTGCTCAGAGCGTCGATGATTCCTGCGCAACTGCAGATCAATCCCTACCATCGGTCCGTAAACGTTGATGCCGTAATTCCGGATGCCCCAGTCCGGCTTGCCATTGCCTTGAGACAAATCGAGATTTGATATATGCATAAAATTCAAGCCGGCCGAAATACTGTAACGAGGACTGATGTTATATCGCACTCCACTCCCCATGTTCACGGTGAACGTCAGGTCTTCCCCTTGGGCGTATTGCACTCCTGCGGGCCCTTTGGCGTCGATATTCCCGACACCAAGGCGCACGTCAAAGTACGGGGCAACTCTTGAGCGGCGTGGGACAAAGTTACGTCGAATGCCCATGATGTAAGCGAAATACCGAGTCTCCGGCCCCCTCGGAATCAGGGTGACTGACCCACTGGATGTGAGATCCCAATTGCCGCGCAGAAACCAGGGACCTCCGATGTCGTTGATGTGCCAACGCAGTGAAGCAATGATGGGTACGAGCGTGTATTTGAGGGGATAGGTGTTGTACGCATCGCCTACGAAGACGTCGAGAGGAAAAGGGATATTGATAGGGAGCCATCCCCCGTCGAGCGAAAACTCGAGTTTGTTTCTGTAGTAGATGTCGTGGTTGAAATCTGCGGGGACCGCGGGGATTGTTCTTTCCTCTACCGGACGGACTTCTGATTCTTTCCCCGCTTTACTCTCTCCCATCGCCAGCGACCCGCGGCCATCAACCTGCGGGTACGCGGAGAGAGAGCACACAAGCGCGGTCAAGCTTAGAACAACCGATCGCTTACATGCGTTCACTAACGGGTGCTCCTGTGCGCGGCTTGCTGTTCCGCGGCACAACACCGATTCAAAATTTGCGCCCTGTTCTAACCCCGGCTTAAGAACCTACAGACACCTCCGCAGACTTGGTATACGTTCAACGCTGTAAGTCGGAAGACTGTTTGCTTGAATTGGGTGAAGGAATCAAGCTGCGGCAGGGTGGAGAGGAAAAATTTGGAGCGTCGAACACGCCATTCGTACAAATCTTGGGCGCTTCTAGAGAATGATCGGAGTTGGTGGCAGAACTGCCGAAACAGCGACGATCTACCCTAGAGCGAGTGCCTGCAATTGCACAGTGTGCCTCTATTTCACCGGCCTCAAATTGTATTTCGCCAGAAATTCTCGAATCGCGTCGTACGCTTTGCGGTTGTCCGCATCCGCGAACTGTCCATGGCCCCCACCCTTCACCGTGAACAGTTGATTGGGAACACCGGCCTCGTTTAACGCTTTGTGCAGACGCACCGCATGTTCGTAAGGCACAACATCATCCAAATCGCCATGGACAGTAATGATCGGAGGATTGCTCTTGCGCACGTACGTCAGTGGTGATACCTCACGTGCGATTTGTTCTTTGTTCGGAAGGCTGCCGAACCATTCCAACGCGTAGTTCTTGCGGTTCTTTCCGGCCAGTAAATCTGCAACATCGGAAACACCAAACCAGTTCACGATGGCGGCCACGCGCGGCTCGGGTTCCTTGCCATCACTGGCGCAGTCGTTGTCGAGGCCGTCGCTCTCCAGCAACATTCCGGTGGTCAAGGAAAGATGTCCTCCTGCCGAGTGTCCCGTCACGACCAGCCTCGACGGATCGATGTGGTACTCCTTCGCGTTGTGCACCACCCAGCGCAGAGCGCACCGGCAGTCCTCGACTGCGGCCGGGGCTTTTGAGACGTCCGCCAACCGGTATTCGACGTTGACCGCCGCCCATCCCATTTGCAGGTAAGGCAACACCTCCAGCACCGCACCCGCCTTGTCTCCCCAAATCCAACCGCCTCCGTGAATGTAGATGACGGCCGGCACCGCCTCGGTCGCGTTGTGCGGGTAGATGACGTCCAGCTTGTTCTCGTGCCCGTTCTCGACGTCGTAGACGACGTCGGTCTTGATCCAGTACTTGCTTCCAGCGTCCTCGGCGAGAAAAGTCGCTTGCTGCCCGAAACAGACAATCACAGAAAATACCACCGCAAAGACTGCGAGAAGCCTGCATCTCATGGAGATTCTCCGTGCAGTTATTCGGGAAATTTCGCTAACAGACGCAAACCTCAAGGCTGAAAAGCCGGCCACAGATTCTCCAAACACGCCGGATCCGACACCCACTGCACCGAAGCGGGACTTCTTCGGAACAATTCATAGATTGCAGTTCCTGCTGACAGACCAAGTTCCAGATAGTCCCGTGCCGCGCGCGTCTCAATGCGTGAGGCTGCATACGCCGGATTTGCTTTCCATGCGATGTCACAATTCGAATCAAACACCGGATACCAGGCCAGCCCGTGATGCGCCCGCATCTGCGTGTAGTCGAATCCATATTGCCGATCGCACCACGCACCGAACACCAACTCCGCCTTCGGATCGGCGTTAGCGACAAAGTGCGCCCAGCCCGGTGGCATCACCACGCGATCGCCGGGCCCGCCATGAATTGCAAGACAGGCACCGGGATCGTCTCCAGAATTTTGCTGCGCGTAAACAACGGCGCGGCCCTCCCAGATCTCGAAGATCTCCGGAGTCGACCACCCACAATGAGGAGCAATGGCATGCACGTGTCCCTGGCTGCGCACTGGTTCTTCCCCCAGCCGTCCTGCAGCGTAAATGACAATCCCGAACAACAGCATGCGGCGTTGTAACTCAGCGCGATCCTCTTCGCGGCCTACATCCATAGCAATCGCGTACACAGGATCAGGTCCGGAACATCGCGGATCCCGCAGGCTCGCCCGGATCGCATCCAGCGAGCGGTACTCTGGCCGCGGGCCAAAAATGCCGGGGCCGTACTCGAACGCCATCGGATTTTTTAGGAATTTTATGTCGAGACCGGATTCGAACCTATTCACACTAGTCGCCGACTCCACACTCTCGCGGCTCACGAACCGCTCCGCACCAGGGTAGGACTGCCGTTCACGTTGAGAAGCCGTGCGCTGAAGCCATGCTTGCGAATGCCTTCGTAGTCATGGCCGGCATCGGCAGGCCAGCAAGCCACGAATTTCAAAGGCGCGCGCCCAGTGTTGGCGACGCGGTGCCCGGTATGCGGCGGTATAAAGTGCAAGCTCCCGGGAGACATGGTCTCCATGCGAGTCCGGCGATTCTCATCCATCAGGATCAGTGCCCCTTCGCCTTCCACGGTCCCGTAATACTCGGTGCGATCGCGCTTGGCGTGGAAGTGTCCATGCGTCATGAAATACTCACCGTCCACCTCGCCCGGCTCAACCACGGTACTTCCCCAGAACAGGCCACCCTCGGTACCTTCCGGCACCGGGCACCAGGCCTGCACGCGATACACGACAGTGTTGGGATCCATAGCTCGAAGCGCAGAGGTATTCGCAAAGACACCGTTCAACTGCCCCAGCAACTTCACACTCTCGCGAACGTCAGGAGCCGAAGCCAAAAGCCCGCTCGCCCAATCAACCTGCATCATTAAAGTCCGTGACTTCCTAATTAAAACCGAGCCGAGCCGTCACCACCGCCTCGGCTCCTTCAATCCATGTCATCCCGAGCGAAGCAAAATTGCCTGCTTAGAAGGCAATTTTGCGTAGCCGAGGGACCTTGCGTTTCACGTTCACGTACGTTTCAGTCGTTCTAGAACATGAACTTCAAAGAGAACTGGATCTGCCGCGAAGTGCCGTTGCCAATCGCGCCACCAGCCAGGCTGGCGACCGTCGCAGTGCTGACCCCAAAATTACCGTTGGCCGTACTCGCGCCAGTGAACGGGTTGATGCAAGAGTGGCTAGTCGCATCTACCGAGAGACAGATGCCACCGTCAGGATTCGCGAAGTTAGGATGGTTGAAAATGTTGAAGAAATCGGTTCGGAACTGGATATGTGAATTTTCCGTGATCCGGAAGTTCTTCATCAGCGAGAAGTCCAATTGAAAGAATCCGGGGCCACGCAAAGCATTGCGGCCCACCGTGCCGATGGTGCTCGGATCATCCCAGACGCCGTTCCAGCCCGGCGGAACCTCGAAGGCCGCGGCATTGTAGTTCCCGTTTGGCCACTTCGCACTCGCCACCGTCAGTGGCTGGCCAGTGTAATTGGGGCGCATCGGATTCCCGAAAAAGCCACTGACTAACTGTATGTTGGTTGGAAGACCGCTGCGACTCTGCAGTATGCTGGAGACCTGCCAGCCACCGAGCACCCCGCGTTCCCACACGTTGGTGCCCCTCAATTCCGGCAAACTATAGACCAGGCTGCCGGTGAAGTTGTGCCGCACGTCCCAGTCGCCGCTTCCACGGTCGAGGTCGATCCTGAAAGGATCGGACCAGCCGCCGAATACATTCACGAGATTGTC